>ERZ834722.2-NODE-2-length-243645-cov-15.232210_pt1 | contig 243645 bp, 230 predicted proteins | sample MGYA00519576_ERZ834722 | MGnify/ENA primary metagenome ERZ834722 (study PRJEB31850, sample SAMEA3708759) | human gut metagenome | biome: human gut; feature: human-associated habitat; material: faeces | place: China | collected 2014 ...
CTTGCATGTGTTAAGCACGCCGCCAGCGTTCGTCCTGAGCCAGGATCAAACTCTTAAAACTATTGTATTAACACACTCTTACGAGTGTACCAATCAAATCTTAAAAATCTGAGCTTCTCTCATTTCAAACTCTAACGTTCAAAATTACTGTGTTCGTATCTTTCGATACGCAGTACTGATAAAACTCTTTTAGAATCTTATCGGGTTCCTTACTTTCTCGTCGTTGTTTAATTTTCAAGGTCCTTATCCAGCCTTTCGGCCGGCCGCTCTTCTCTCGAGCGCTTGATAACTATACCACAACTTGCCGCAAATGTCAACATCTTTTTTCAAGTTTTTCATTTTTTTAACAGCGGCGGGATCGAAACAATCAAGCGTCCGCGCCTTGCTGTCGGCTGCGCTGCGGTTAAGCAACGTGTGATATTATAGCGCGCCGATCTGCAAATGTCAAGACCCAATTTCAACTTTTTTACCGGGTTGCAATTCCGTGCACAATTTGCTATAATGGCTAAACGATATATATAATGTATAAGGAGGGATCTGCAATGCCCATTCGTATTGATAACGAATTGCCGGCGAAGCAAAGCTTGGAAATCGAGAATATCTTTGTCATGAGCAACAAGCGCGCGGACACGCAAGACATCCGCCCCCTGCATATCATTATATTAAATTTGATGCCCACCAAGATCGACACAGAGACCCAGCTGCTGCGTCTGCTGAGCAACACGCCGCTGCAAGTGAATGTGGACTTTCTGCAAGTGAGCAGTCATACTGCCAAGCATACCTCTAAAAGTCACATGGACAAGTTCTACTACACCTTTGATCAGATAAAGGACAGGAAATACGACGGTATGATCATCACCGGTGCGCCGGTGGAGCAAATGCCCTTTGAGGAAGTGGACTACTGGGACGAGCTTTGCAGGATCATGGATTGGACAAAAACCAATGTATATAGCACCTTCCATATTTGCTGGGGCGCTCAAGCGGGGCTGTACTACCACTACGGTATTTCAAAGCACCCGCTCAGTAAAAAGATGTTCGGCGTATTCCCCCACCGCAGTTTAGATGTGACCCATCCACTGATGCGGGGACTGGACGATGTGTTTTACATTCCCCACTCCCGGCATACGGAAATTCTGCGGCAGGACATTGCCCAGGTAAAGGACTTGCAGATCCTGGCATACAGTGATATTGCCGGTGTCAGCCTGCTGTCCGATATGGAGTGCCGCAACTTCTTCTCTACCGGGCACAGTGAATACGACCGAGATACACTGGCCAAAGAATATTTTCGGGACAAGAGCAAAGGGCTGGACATTGACAGGCCCTACAACTACTTTCCCCACGATGATGAGAACCTGGTGCCCTTGGTCAGCTGGAAAAGTACAGCCAGCCTGATTTTTTCTAACTGGCTCAACTATTTCGTTTACCAACGCACACCCTACGACATCAGCACACTATAACATAAGTAACAAAGGCCGCTGTGAAAAACGCAGCGGTCTTTTTCTATAATTGATATTATCTTTAGAACAGAAAACACATAGAAAAACAGCCCACCCGGAAAAGGTGGGCTGTATGTAATTACTTAAACAGGTAATTGGTGTTGTTAAAGGTCAGCGGCTGGTACTCGCCATTATGTGCATAGTACACAGCAGACAACTTAACAGCCACAGCAAAAGTCTTGCCGGAGCAGCTAAACACATAGCAATCTGCACCGTTAACAGTAACTACCTTATTGTTGTAAGAGATAGAACTGCTGGACGGATCCGCACTGTAGCCAACCTCCTGCCAGTTATCGTGAATGGTCTGCTTGAGCAGCAGCTTCGCATCCGCAATGCTGTAATCCGGCGTGGTTGTAATCTTATGCGGGTTGGAATACGCATCGTAAGTCTGAGCCACTTTTGTTCCCTCTTCCGCAGCCGTCGTTTCCTGGGCGGGATTGTAAACAAACGCGCCAAAACGAACGATAAAGTAGATCAAGAACCAAATGAGCAGGATCAGGATCACAATCAGAACGATCTTGCCGCCCTTGTTCTCCGGTCTTGCCGCCATCTCGTCCTGAGACGGTGTGGGGATCGGAACGAAAGGTTTACCCTTCTTAGCGCACTTCTTTTCCAGCTTAGCATTCTTCTTGTCGATCTTCTTGACCAACTTAGCGTATGCCTTCTGGCCGGCCTTCTCTGCTTTGATCTCTCCCTTAGTCTGGAAAGCATCGATGGTCGGAATGGCAATGGCGGTAAATGCTTTGCCGCCTGCGGCCGCCTTCTTTTCCCCTTTTTCGTTTTTCTTCGTAGTTTCTTTTACGAATTTCTCATAAGCCTTTGCATGCTTCTTTTCCGCTTTGGCGTTTGCCTTAGCAAGTGCCTTTTCAGCCTTTGCTTCTCTCTTGGCCGCCTTCGCTTCTTTCTTAGCAAGCTTCTTTTCTTTACTCAAGGCAGTACCCTCCTTATAAGTATAGTAGTAGTATATCATCTTGCTGCTCAAATTTCAACAAAAAAATGCAAGCAAATGCGAGATTTTTATGAACAAACTGTAAACATTAGTACGCCGGCAGCATACAGTACACAAGATTTGGTAGTGAGCAACGGTGCATTATGCCTATATATGATCCGGATAGCGGTGCGCGGTAATGGTGCCGTCCTTCACTTCCAGTCGGCAAATACGGGCGTTGCGGCGGTCGCCTTCAAAGCCGTCGTCCTCCACATTACGAGCGTGGTACACCGCGTACCATACACCATCCTTCTTGATCACGCTGTGATGACCGGTGCCCTCCTCCCAATCATTGGCGCGAATCACCGGAGCATAGGTATGGCCATCCGGCACCTTTTCAAACTTGATTTTGGTCAGGTCCGTTTCGTCCGTCTTGGCTCGGGCGTATCCTATATAATAGGTAGGCTGCAAGTAGCAGTTGCCGCTGTACATTACATACTGCCAATCCCCCTCCCGAAAGTAGCAGGCACCCTCAATGGTGTGCCAGTGCTGGCCTTTCTTGTACCGATCCCGACGGAAGATCTCCTCGTCCAGGGTGGGCACCACCACCGGCACCGGGTGTCCTGCCGGGGTGTACGGATCCAGCATCTTATTCACCACAATGTAAGTGCCGATCCGGTCACCCTCAAACGTATTGGTAGAATAGAACAAATACAGGCCGCTCTCGTTCTGCACAATCTGGGAGTCAATGGAAAAGGGATGCAAAATCTGCTTCTCCTGTCCAAAGGGGCCGAGGGGATTATCCGCCTGACTGACAAACAGTGCCTCCCGATGACCGCCCTGATCCGGCGTATCACCAAAGAACTCATAAGAACAATACATATAATAAGTACCATCCAGTTCAATAACGCTGGGTGCCCAGAAGCTATGCTCCCCAGGCACGGTAAACACCATACCGTGAAATTGCCAACCGGTGAGCAGATCATCCGAACTGTAAGCATAAATGCCATCATCGCCGGTGGTATAAATGTAATATCGACCGCCGCTTTCCAGAATAAACGGATCTGCCTGACCGATATAATTCTCTTTTTTTGTTTCTAACAGCTGCATAAGTGCGCTCCTTCTTCAAAAATCAGCACCATTATACACGCTGGCGCGGCCTTTGCCTACCGGTATGGACCAAATTTTTAAAATTTAGTACAGTGCACAAAAAAATGCCAAAAAATTTGTGCAATAGGGCAGGAATCAGGCGAAATTTTGCCTTGGAATTGCAAATTGTCAACTTATTTTATAATTTTGGTTGACATTTATGCAAAATCAAGGCATAATAGTACAAAATTCAATGTGAGGTAAAAAGTATGTCAGAAACAACCGCAGCTGCCGAAAGCAGCAAGAAGAAGAAAAAACTCCGCACGGTAGACATTGCCTATATCGGTCTGTTTGCCGCACTGATCGCTGTGTGTGCCCAGATCGCCGTGCCCATGACCGTGTCCTTTACCATGCAGACCTTTGCCGTTTGCCTGTGCGCCGGACTGCTGGGGTGGAAGCGCTCCACCGTATCCGTGATCGTGTACATTCTGCTGGGTATGGTAGGACTGCCCATCTTTACCGGGTTCAAAAGCGGCGTGGCAGCCATTACCGGTCCCACCGGCGGCTACATTGTCGGCTTTGTCCTGACCGCACTGATCACCGGCGCTTTGGTGCAAAAGTTCGGTCACAAGTTTTGGCAGTTGATCCTGTTTATGGTGATCGGCCTGACTGTATGCTACGCCTTTGGCACCGTGTGGTTCATCATTGCTTACAAAGCCACATTAAAAGCGGCGCTGGCCACCTGCGTGGTGCCATTCCTGCTGCCGGAGTGTGGCAAGATCCTGCTGGCAGCCCTACTTACCAATCGGCTGATTCGCTTTGTAAAATAAATCTTAAACGACACAAAGAAACGCAAGGTGCGAAATACACCTTGCGTTTTTTACTATCTTATACTGCATAAAGCATTTGCAACAGGCGCTTTCCCGTCGCAGTGGTAAACAGCTTTTCTCTGCCGACTTGCACGGCTTCTTCGGAAAGCCCCTCCTCATACGCATTCACCAAAAAGTCCGCCTCAATTAAAATGCGCAAAGTCAATCGGTCCACACCGGTGTAGGTATGGTGTCTGGCCACCAGATCACAAACTTCTTCCACAAAATCCTTTGGCCAGTCTGCAAGCAGTTGGCATACCACCGGTGGGCCCTCCAGCTCTTGGTATTTACCGGCAGAGGAACCGTAATGCAGCTCCGCATTGTGAATACCAATATCATGAAGTGCAGCAGCTGTAAGCAATACGCGCCGCTGCGCGTCGGGCAAATGCTCCCCATCGGCGATCATTTCGGCAAAAGTATACACCTTGATCAAATGCTGTATCCGCTTGGGATCTCCGGCATCATATTGCAGGGCACGGCGCAACGCTTCTCTCGGATCGTTCAAAGGGCTCATTTCTCTGCCTTTACCGCGTCATACTGCTCCAGCACCTCTTTGTCCGGCGCAGGGGTGCACAGGGACACCACCACATTCACCAGCAGACCAAACAGGAACGCAGGCAGCAGCTCGTAAATCTTCAAAACCGGTGCCAGGTCGGCAATGCAATACTTCCACAAAAACACCATCACAGCACCGGCAATCATACCGGCCACAGCGCCGTAGCGGTTGGAGCGCCGCCAAAACAGCGCCAGCAACATTACCGGACCAAAGGACGCGCCAAAGCCCGCCCAAGCAAAGCTGACGATCTTAAACACAGAAGCGTTAGAATCCCAAGCCATAAAGATGCCTACCACGGCAATACCCAGCAGGGTCACCCGAGCCACGATCATCTTAGCCTTGGCAGACAAATTCAGGTTGAACAGGCTGCCCAAAATATTCTCGCTGACGCCGGAGGAGGCAGCCAGCAGCTGGCTGTCCGCCGTGGACATGGTGCTGGCCAAAATACCCGCCAGGATCACACCGGCCAGTAGTGCAGCAACGACCCCGTGCTGGGACAGCAGATTGGCGATCTGCACAATAATGGTTTCCTTGTCTGCCAGCGCACCCATAGCGCCGTTCTTGACCATAGCGGAGCCAACTACGCCGATCACCACGGCAATGAACATAGAGATCACTACCCAAATGGTGGCAATGCGGCGAGAGGTCTTTAATTTGCGATCATCTTCAATGGCCATAAACCGCAGCAGAATGTGGGGCATACCAAAGTAGCCCAGCCCCCAGGCGGCGGTAGACAAAATTTTCAACAAGCTGTATGTGGCGGATTTGCCGCTTTCCGGGTCATAGGTAGCCGTCATGGACAGATAGCCGCTCATGCTCTGCGCATTCTCCACCACGGCGCCCACGCCGCCGGCCTTGGACACGCCAAACACCAGCACCACCACCAGCGCAATGCTCATCACAATGCTCTGCACTAAGTCAGTGGTAGACGCGGCAGTAAACCCGCCGGTAGCGGTATAGCCCACGATCACAATGGCGGAAATAATCATTGCCACATGATAGTCCATACCGAACAGCGTGCCAAACAGCTTGCCGCAGGCGGCAAAGCCGGAGGCTGTGTACGGCACAAAGAATACAATAATTAAAATGGCTGCCATGGCGGTAAGAATATGTTTTTTCTCTCCAAATCGGCGAGAGAAAAAGTCCGGCACGGTAATGGCGCCAATGCGGGCAGAATACCGGCGTAGACGGCGTGCCACCACCAGCCAGTTAATGTAAGTGCCCACACCAAGGCCAATGGCTGTCCATCCCGGATCCGCAACACCGGTCAGATAGGCAACGCCCGGCAGGCCCATCAGCAGCCAGCTGGACATATCCGACGCCTCGGCACTCATGGCAGTAACCACCGGCCCCAACCGACGGCCGCCCAAATAGAAATCGTCCACTGTATTGTTGCGCTTGGAACACACAATACCAATAGCCAGCATAGCGATCAGGTACACGGCTATAGAGATCAGAATACAAACTTGTGCACTGGTCATAAACAGTACCTCCAACAAAATTTGGCGCTTTGCAGCACTACCGGTGCAAAGCAATACAATATATAGTACCATTTTTTGCCGCCGATGTAAAGAATAAGTTGCGTTTTTTCGTTTGATTAGTGCCTATATCCGGCAGTGATAAAAGAATTGACAAGCCGTAGGCAGGTTGCTACAATAAAATTGTATTGAGCTTATATCTATTCCACAAGGAGGCGGAAAAATGAAGCAATCGGCAATGCCGCCCCGCACCGGGCGTATAATAGAACTGGATATTGCCAAAGGGTTGGGCATTCTCTCGGTGATCCTGTACAACACCCTGCCCGCCTCGCCTTTGCATACAGCGCTGGGCGGCTATATGATGCCCCTGTTCTTTGTGGTGTCCGGGCTGGTCATGCAAAGGGATGCATGCAGCTTTTCTCTCCGTCGTTTTTGGGAGAAGAACGCCCGGCTGCTGTTTTATTACATTTTATTCAGCGCCATTTATCTGCTGTGCAGCGCGGTGACCTGTATTGCAGGCAACGGCAGCTGCAAGGCGCTGGCACTGGACGGCATTGCCGCTTTGGTCGGGTGCGGATTTAATGTGCTTTGGTTTTTAAGCACCCTGTTTTTGGGCAAACTGCTTTGCAGTCTGCTCACCGGTAGCCCGCTGCCCCGCTGGGCACAAGGGTTGTTCCTGGCCGGGCTGTTTTTGCTGGCAGCCGGTATAGGCAGAGCAGTGGGCTTTACCGCCCTGTCCGGCGTGGGCCGGGTGCTGGGCATGGTAGGGCTGACGGTTCTTCGCCCCATGGAGGCGGCCTTTTATCTGTTTATCGGTTCCCTGCTGCAAGGGGCGTTTCGTTCTTTGCAAAATCAGTGTACCAAGCCAGCGATGGTTGTCGCCTGCGGCATTGGCGGCACTGTGCTAACCGTCGGCTGTGGCTTGCTGGCGCAGGCAGCGCCACAGGATATGTACGATTTGACTGCCTCTCGCCCGCTGCTGAGTTTGGCGGCGGCTGCACTGGGCTGCGCCGGAATCCTCGGTATCAGCCTGGCGCTGGCCAAGGTGCCTATGCTGAACAAAGGTCTCGCCTACTTGGGCGTACACGCTCTGTACCTGATGGCCATTCACAACCAGCCCAATTTATATGGCTGGCTCAACAAGCTATCTGTCAAGCTGTGCGCCGGGTTGCCCGGGTGGTATATGCAGGGCATGTTCTTTCTCTTGCTCACCGTGGCGGCGCTGATAATCGTCATGGGACTGGAGCCGCGACTGGATCCGGCAGTGCGCACCTTGGCTCGCCGCTGCACCGGACAGAGAAAAGATCAGACAAACCCGGAGCGCTCTTGACTTTTCGGTCCCGATTTGCTATGATACCAAGGTAACAGCAAGGACGAGAAACAGTACTCCCCCACCCTGTGCAGAGAGAACAGGCGGTCGGTGCAAGCCTGGGCAGGCGGCGGAGGAACCCATCTTTGAGCTGTGCGCCGAACGCAAAGGCTATTAAGGCGTACCGGGAGCTCCCGTTACAGAGCGCGCAGAGTGCAGGCTCAGCCTGAATTTAGGTGGTAACACGGATCAATGATTCGCCCTAAACCGATCGTCACAGATCGGCTTAGGGCTTTATTTTTTGGAGGTTTTTTGTATGAAACTGGAACACTTAGTTGGCGATCGCTTTAAGGAGCGCCCGGCAGACTGCCAGGTAGACAGCCACGCCCTAATGGTGCGCGGCGGCTACATCAAGTATGTGGCAAACGGCATTTACTCCTCTTACCCGCCCTTAAAACGGGTGCTGAAGAAGCTGGAGCAAATCATGCGGGAAGAGATGGACGCCCTGGACGGTCAGGAAGTGCAGTTCCCGGTGGTGATGCCCGCCTCTCTGTGGGCAGAGTCCGGCCGGTATGAGAGTATCGGCAAAGAGTTGCTGCGCTTTACGGACCGCAACGGTGCCGATATGGTACTGGGTATGACCCACGAGGAGGCTGCGGTGCAACTGGTGCGAGAATACGCCGGCACCTACACCAAGTACCCCTTCATGATCTATCAAATTCAGACCAAGTTCCGGGACGAGGCGCGCCCCAGAGCCGGGCTGATCCGTGTGCGTGAGTTCACTATGAAGGACGCTTACTCCTTCCACACCAGCCAGGAGGACCTGGACGATTATTACGAAAAGTGCCACAAGGCTTATGAGCGCATTTTCGCCCGCGCCGGTGTGCCGGAGGTGATCTCCGTTGCTTCAGACTCCGGTATGATGGGCGGCAGCGTATCCCACGAATTTATGCTGCTGACCCCCATTGGTGAGGACTCTATCGTGCTGTGCGACGACTGCGGATATAAGGCCAACATGGAGGCTGCCGAGTCTATCCTGGAACCGGTGGAAAATGCCCCCTCCCAGCCGCTGACTAAGGTGCACACCCCGGGTATGCACACCATTGAGGAGGTATGCACCTATCTGCACGCCGACCCTAAGGACAGTGCCAAGGCTGTGGTGTACCAGACCAATAATGAAGACAAATATGTGGTACTGTTCCTGCGAGGCGACCTGGAAGTGAACGAGACTAAGCTCACCAACTTTTTGGGTGAGGAAATTCACCCGGCAGTAATTACCGAAGAATGTGGTCTGCACGCCGGCTTTATCGGTCCTGCCAACCTAAGCGGTGACTTTACCGTGCTATACGACCGCTCTCTGGAGGGGCGCAACAACCTGTGTGCCGGTGCCAACGAGACGGATTACCACTATACCGGCGTGGATATGCAGCGGGATGTGCCCGGTGCGGAGTACCACGATTTTGCCAAGGTGGTTGAGGGCGGTATCTGCCCCTGCTGCGGCAAAAAGAGCATTCATATTTCCCGGGGTATTGAAGTGGGCAACATTTTCCAGCTGGGCAAGAAGTACACCGAGCCTATGGGCATGACCTATACGGATCGGGACGGCAAGAGCCGTGTGCCGATCATGGGCTGCTACGGCATTGGCGTTGGCCGACTGGCCGCCGCTGTGTGCGAGGCGCACCACGACGACTACGGTCCCATTTGGCCCAAGGCCATTGCCCCCTGGCAGGTGCACCTGTGCGCTGTGCGTGCAGACAATGAAGAAGTGCGCGCCTTTGCCGATACACTGTACAACACCTTGCAGGAGAAGGGCGTAGAAGTGATCTACGATGACCGTTCTGTCAGCGCCGGCGTTATGTTCTCCGACGCAGATCTGCTGGGCGTACCCCTGCGGGTGATCGTCAGCCCCCGGAACCTGAAAAACGGCGTGGTGGAGCTGACCGCCCGGGACAAGAGTTTCTCTGAGACCGCACCCACCGCAGAAGCGGCAGACGCCATTTTGGCCAAGCTGGCAGAATGAGCGTAACGAATCGGCCAATACGCATTTTGTTCGTGTGCCACGGCAACATTTGCCGCTCGCCTATGGCGGAATTCATCTTTAAAGATATGGTGCGGCAGGTGGGACTGGCAGAGCAATTTGAGATTGCGTCCGCTGCCACCAGCCGAGAAGAGATATGGCACGGCAAAGGCAATCCGGTGTACCCGCCTGCCAAGGCAGAGCTGGCTGCCCACGGCTTGTCCTGTGACGGCAAGCGCGCCCGACAGCTGACTGTCGCCGATTATGACTACTATGATCTGCTGCTGGCCATGGATGGCAACAATGTGCGTAATCTGCACCGTATGCTGGGCGGCGACCCGCAGCATAAGATCAAAAAGCTGCTGGACTATGCCCACGGCGGCGATGTGGCCGACCCTTGGTACAGCCGGGACTTTGCCCGCGCCTACCAGGATATCGCCACCGGCTGCCGCGCCCTGCTCACCGCCCTTACAACCAAATAAAAAGCGCCCCGGCACAAAGGCAATGCGACTTTGTACCGGGGTATTTTTATTGGCTTATTTGTCAAACGACGGATTGGTCATATAGTAATTTTTGCTGTTCAGCTTATCGGTGGCTACCCGCAGCCCCTCGCCAAAGCGCTGATAATGGACGATCTCCCGCTCCCGCAGGAACTTGATTGGCTGGATAATATCCGGATCGTCTACCATGCGCAGAATGTTGTCATAGGTGACCCGCGCCTTTTGCTCCGCCGCCAGATCCTCGTTCAGGTCGGCAATGGTGTCGCCCTTTACGCCGATACTCGCTGCGTTCCAAGGGGAGCCACTGGCAGAGGTGGGATATACGCCGGCGGTGTGATCCACAAAGTAGGCGGCAAATCCGGGATTTTCTTCGATCTGCTTTTCCGTCAAGTTGCGGGTCAGTTGGTGCACCATGGCGCCGATCATTTCCAGGTGCCCCAGCTCCTCCACACCAATGTCCGTAAGCAAACCCTTCAACTCCGGGTACGGCATAGAATACCGCTGGGACAAATAGCGCAGACTGGCACCCAATTCCCCATCCGGGCCTCTTTATTGCATTTAGATATAATTAGTATAGATAAAGGCCGAACAGTCTTGTAAACTGCCCGGCCTTTTCTCACATCAGCATTGTCGATATTGGAATTATGCGGATAATGTCACCATTTTGGTCTTTAATGCCAACAGAAAGTTGTTTGTAACGCAGTCCATCATCCACTAAAACAGCTTCGATGATCACATAGTCCGCAGTTTCAACCAAATCTTTGGTATCTTCCACAATCATTTTTCATTCCTCCTTTGTTTTTCGTTATACTACAACGAGACAATGATTGTCAATACCTTTCACTAATATTAAGTAAAAAAAGCATATATGAAAAAGCCCATCGGATAACCGGTGGGCTTTCTGTTTCACTTAATAAATTTATGATTGTCTGCGCATTCCCAGATACACAGCCAGCCGGAGGGGCAGCGTGCCCACAGGTTGCCGGTGGAGAGCAGCTTGGTCTCCAGCACAGTGATGGTGGTGCCTGCACGAAACATAGCGTCTGCTTTTGACTTGCTGCTTGTAGCGTGTCGCCGGCCGTCCGTGGTCAGGTCCTTGACCTTCTTGCGGCCGGTGGCTGCACCTGCGCCCTTGTAAATGCCTCGCACTGCTGTGGTGGTATATGTACCCGGCTTAATGGTGGGCGCCTTAGGGCTTGCTTTACGGTAATTCACATCGTTTTCCGCATAGACAGTCTTGGCACCCTTAGCATTTGCAAACAGCCAAATACCGCTGATGTCCGAAGCCAACGCTCCGGGTTGCACATACACTTCTCTGGCGTTTTTGACTTTGGTGTACTTCCTGCGGTTGGCGGTCATGGTGAACTTGCCATCATACCAGTACGGATCCAGCACGATCAGGTTACCGGCCTTGTCCAGGCCGCCTACATATACATAATGGCCGCCATTGGAGAACAGTTGCTTGCCGCCACCGGATACGCACACAATGGCTTTGCCCCCGCTTTTCAGGTGCTTTTTCAGCTCGGTTGCCGTTTTGACCCGCTTGCTCACAATGGAGTAGTGCTTTTCCAGGTATGCAGCCACCTTGTCCATATCTGTGCCGTCTGCGGACCGTGCGCCCATCAGTAGGCACTTCTGTGTCCAAGCTACCGTGTCTAAGCTGGTAAAGCCGAAGTTATGGAGCACCATGAGACTGGCACACACCCCACAGCCACTTGTGTAGATACAGCCTCTGGTGCCGTATTTATATGTGTGGGTCTTGCTGGGGTATCTGATAGATTTGCACTTTTCGGTGGTCTGCCGGCAGTAATACAGCTTACTCATGGTGTACAGCCTCGCTTTCTGCCGTCTCCGTCCGTTCCAGCGCCAGTGTCTCATCTGCTTTCAAAGCGGCCTTGGTAAAGCTGTTGTTCTTCCACCATGCGGCCAGGGAAGCCGCCACGGCTACCACCGTTGACACGGCGGTGTACACCTCATCGTCACTGAACGGCAAGGGGTTCTTGCCAAAGGCATTGAGCAATACATTCAGCAGAGATACCGCCAGAACGGCGGTTCTTGCAATGGTTCCTGCGGTTACTTTCATTTTTTAGTCCTCCTTTTGTTGCGGCTCCTCCGGGAGCGCGATAATTTCATTATAAAATCTGGTCATCATTCCATTGCCGCCAAGCGCATGATAGGCGTCGTAGACCTTGACCATAGCTTCCTTGGCATAGAGCGGGCAGTAGCGCCGCTCAGTATGCTTTTCGTGCTGCCGTATGATCTCGGCACGCAATATGGACTGCAAGCCGTTTTCAATAGCTATGTACCGGGCTGTGGTGACTTCGTCCATTGCTTTCTTGCTCTTTTTCTTTGCAATCAATGAAGCAATCACAGCGGACACGGCACTGCCGACAACCGTTGACACGGCAGCAGTCAGGGAGGCGGTGAGAAATGCGTTATACATCGGTCTCACCCCCTTGCAGGGCGTTGATCTCGGCTCGGTACGCAGCCCGCTGCCGGCGGATCGGTGCGTACTCCTCCTCAGACAAGGCTCCATCCGTGTACTTCAGACAGAGGTAATCCGTCTCCGCCAGCTCGGACTTCAAAAACGCAATGCGGCTTTCTGTCTCCACATTCATTTTGCCACCCCCAATATTTCAACTTGCGTGCCTGCACCAATTGTTCGTCCATTGGTTGGGAAACCTAACGACTTAATCGCGCCGTGAGCCTCCACATCCTTGAATATGTTGAAGTTAACCTTGTTGCTAAGCCATATACAGCCTTTTTCCATGACATCAGCTGGGTTGAAGCCACTTGACTTATCTGATTTGTTTTGCATTACACGCACCATGTCAGCAGTCAATTCAACCTCTGCAACAACGAAGCTTCCCTTATCTTTTGCAACATCGAAACGAAACGCATTGGGTATGTAAGTCTCAGATGTGTACGAATTCAAATATACAGTTTGGTCTCCGGCACTACTATTGGTAGTAGTTCCAACGCTAACCATGCGCAACTTAATTTTTCTGCACGGCTTAGACAAAATCCAGTTTTGCTTGTCCGTTGTATCGGCGTCAAATGTTTTGGTGAACACGGTCTCCCAGGTTTCAACACCAGATGCGCCGGGTTCACCGGGATCCCCCTTATCTCCCTTGTCGCCTTTGGCACCATCACTACCGTTCACGCCGTCTTTGCCTGCGGCACCTGTATCGCCCTTGGGGCCTACGACCTCACCCAGAAGTACAGTCGTACCGTCTGTGTAAGTGATCTGTAGTTCTCCGTCTTCTGTGATCTGTGCATCGGTGATACCAATGCCATCCGCACCGGCAGGTCCTTGCGCGCCGGTGTCGCCCTTTACACCCTTTGCACCACGTGGCCCCTTAACATTACCCAAGTTATCCTCTTCGCCGTCAGAATACTCCAGTTGCAGTTCTCCATTGTCATTCACCCATGCGGTATTGATACCACGACCGTCCGTACCATTTTTACCGGGGGCACCATCCGCACCTGGCGCTCCATCTTTGCCGTCCGTGCCAGGAATGCCCTGCGGCCCGGCTGCTCCATCTTGCACGGTGAAAGTCCTGGTGCTGTTATCACCGAATGTGACCGTATAGGTGTGTACACCGTTAGCCACACTCTCTGTGATGCCTGCGATCTGACTCTTCATTGTATCTGCCAGGGCCTTGGTCAGAGCGGATAGTTCATCACTCTGCGATAGGGCTCTATCACTGTAAATAGGTGCGCTGGACACCACTTGCAACTGCGGAGAATACAGTACCGCACCATCTGCATCCTGTACACGGATGTTGGCAGTATGTGTGTTGGCACACTCAGTAGCCGTCAGTTCGTGAATGATACGCCCGCCTTCCAGCCGACACTCACCTAACACTGGACTATTATTGATCATCGAGTAATAAGCAGCTGTTACCTCGCCGGATTGCATATCCAGCGGAACGCCGCCCACATTCAGCGAAATGCACAGCTCTCTTGACGCCTGGTCTCCGCCGGTCACATATACCGTTTCCTGCAAACCGGGTCTGCACACATCAAGAGATATATACATCTGTACTTTGTTCATGTTCTCACCTCTCATTGAGTATAGCAAAAGGGGGGCGACTTTCGTCACCCCCCCGATTGCGGGTTATTTGCTTTTCAGCCAGGCGTTAGTACGGTTATAGATCTCGTCTGCCGTGTACAGTCCGGTGTTGTACATCTTCTGTCGAATATTTCGGCGGGTGGTTTCATCGCCCTTAATGTACTTATCCTTGTACGCAGCGGTAATGCGGCTCTTAATATAAGCACCGTCTTTGCCCGCTTTTCCGGCTTTCTCAAGCTGTGAGATAATGCTTTTCACTTTGCCGGAACTGGTATCCATAGCCTTGACCACATCGGAGCTGCTGTACGGTATGCCGGTCTTGTTGGTATGGCCCTTAGCCATCGTTGCCACTTCATCCATCGTGAAGTAGTCATCCGAAGCAATGGCCCGCACATTCGCCTCGTATGTATCAAACGCGCCAACCTTATAGGCTTCCGCAGCACGCAGCAGCCGTTCATCCGACTTGGCGAACTCTCGGCGTATGGCCTTGTCCACCATATCCTCGGCCTTGTCCTTGGTATAGCCGTTCTTGACAGCCGTGTTTATCAGGTCTTGGCGCATACGCTTGGTGCCAGAGTTGTCATTCTTACTGATCGCCAACGCCACATCGCTGTAATCATAGCGCGACTTCAATTTGCCCTTAGGCTCATTGCTGGTGTCTACATGATCGCTCACATACTTCTCCAGCGCCTTGGCATCAAAGCCGGTGGCTACCACTTGGTCGAACTTCTCCTTGTACTCCGCCTTATACTCTTCTGTGCCGTCGTCATTCTCCTTGGCCGTGACTAATGCCTTGGCGGCGGACTCAATACCATCTACTGCCTTAACGGCGATCTCGTCACTAAAGCCCAGCTTGATAATATCTTGCAGCCGAGCATCAAAGCCGTCATAGTCACCCTCCAAATGAGCCTGCGCAGCCTTGCCGGCATTCTGGTCATTGGCCTTGACCGCAGCCACCAGCATACGGTTAAAGGTCTCATCGTCTCCGGCCTCTCGCTGCATACGATCAACGATCTCCTGATCGCCGGTAGATACAGCCTTATAGAGCTTTGCAGACTTGTCTGTATCCGGGAACATCTCAATGCCGAACTTCTCCAGCAAATCATCAATGAGCAGCTGGCCCTTCATCTCGTCATTAAACACTTCCTTGGTGCCGGTTGCGCCGGTGTGCATATCCAATGTGGCCTTGTGGATCACATTGAATACAGATTGCACATCCCGAGCTACGTTCTTGTATGGCAGACCGACAAAGGCGGACAAGGCGCCGGCCAAGCGGTTGATCTTCTGGCCAGTGCTGATGGTGTCACTGTCCATAGCTTGAACAGCATCACGCAGATCTATGAGCAGGTTCATATCTGCCCGGCTCACATCGTAGCCCATAAATATAGAGATTGCATCTTTCAGCATCGGAAGTTGTCCTGCCGGGTTCAAATTGCTCCACATATTCGGCAGCAGCTGACCGAGGTACACTTCCAGGTAAGTCTTGTCGTCATCATCGTCTCGTGCTGCTGTAACGATAGACTGAAGAATAGAGTTGAGCGCCGCAGCTGCCACAAGCGATCCAACAACCCTTGCGCCATAGGACTTGGGGGCATTTCCGTTCTTCACCTGGTACACAGCGTCCACCAGCATGTTCAGAGAAGTGGTAGGCTCAGCCATGAAGGCCGTTGCCATCTTCATAGCGTTATCAGACGAACGCATCATACCCGATCGGGAAAATACAGAGTCATACACTTGGGTGCGGTCTACTACTTCAGAGAACCGTTCCCCGGCCTTCTGGTATGCAGCCTCACCGGTCAGGTGAAAATCTGTTTTGGCCTCGTGTACGCAGGCATTCCAGATATGTGCCCAGGTCAGTTCATCCGCCTTTTCCGGCAACGCAGACAGCACGCTGTCCCGGTAGTCGCTGTCCGTGACCAGCGCTCGCAGCTTTTTGCCAAAGCCGCGCGGCTTGTCTGAGTTGATCCAGTCCGTGGCCGTCTTGCCCATTCCGGTATCAAAATAGCCCATCTCCTTGACAATAGCCACCGGGGCGTACTTTTTCAGCTGCGCATAATCCCGCTTGCTAACAGTCGTGGCCACAAAATGCTTAGCCGGAATCACTGCCATCGCTCTGGCGATCGCAGATGGCTGCTGGATAGCCACAGAAGCAGACGCAAACACGGCACCCTTCTTGAACAGACTGATACCCTTGTTCACATACCGTGAGCCATTGTCCGGTCGCACACCGCCGTTCAGGTCTCGGATGAATTGCTCAATATACCGTTTGGACTCCGTGTCCATATAGCCACGCACCGCCTGCGATACCGTACCGTTTTCGCCAACCTGGGTGTGGTAGTTGTACACCCGCTGGAAGTCCTCCAGCGGCAGCGTGAACGCATGATACAACGCCATATCATTTACATGATTGGCCCACACATCATCGAAAGACGAAATGACCAGGGCATTGTTGGCGTGTACATTCAGCTGATTTGTAAAGCCGCTGTTCTTGATCTTGGCGTCACCATTGGCCTTGTCCTGAATATACTGCACATAATCACCGGCGGAACGCATGGGGATATAGTCGCTGTCCGTAAACAGGTCCATATCGTACATCACCCGAGATACCTCGTTGCCCTTAGCGCCCATTGTATCTGCCAAATAGCGCTGCATATCCTGGGCGTAGGCTTTCTGCTCCTTGGTGAGCATATCCGTGGCCTTGGCAATGTCTTCCACGGTCAGCGGGTGTGCCGTGTTGTCCGTCAGCTCCACAATGCGCTTGCCCCGCTTGGAGCGGGTAGATACCTTGTCAAACACCATACCGCCCTGGGTCAAGTGCTGCATTGCCGGTTCGCGCCGACTGAGCGCATACAAATAGAGCAGCTGCTGCAAATTGAATTTCAGCTTTTCGCCGTACTGGGTATCCAAAGTAAAGGTCCTTTTTGGGTTCCAGTTGTAGGCATGGTACTTCTCTTTCAATCGCTGAGAATACTGCCGCGCATCGTAGCAATCCCGGGCCCAGGTGTCCTGACCACCGCGCAAGTTGTGGTATAGCTTCTCCAGCGTAGGCGAGCCTTGCATTCTGAAGAAATACTCCGGCTTCAAGGCGTTGTAGCCAAAGCCCTTCATAAACTCGATACGCTCGTTGGTCTTCTTACCATTGGGATCCTTTTTGCTGCCCTTCAGTTCATGAATGATCTGCTGGCCCTGGCTCTCCACCGTAGCAGTTTTCTCTGCCTTGAATAGGCGGTTGCTGTTGGTAACAGCCTTTTTGACCGACCGGATCAGCTGATAGGTTTGTTCCAGCTCATCAGCGGTCATGTCGTTAATGGACTTGTCGCCAATGCTCTCCTTTAACTGGAGGATTTGTCCCTTAAACAGATTGTTGTAGTCCTCCACCAGAGTGGCATACTCGGTCTTTTGGCTATCATTGCCTTCTATTTTGTCGAAGCCGTCTCTAACCTTATTCAGGTAGCTGTCCAGCCTCTCCCCGGCCTTGCCGTCCAGAACCACAGCCCTACCCAGTTCTTTCACGCTGTCCAGAAGTCCATTGGGCACCCGGCGCTCTTTGCCGCCGTTTGCCGCCAGGCTCATCAAGTCCAGTATCTGCTTCTTGATTTTGTTCTTCTGCACCGTCTTGCGCCGCTTTTCCACATCGCGGTGCCGCCGTTCTGCGTATAGCTGCCGCTGGGCTTTCAGCTGATCGGCGTACTGGGTACGCATATCTGCTTTGTCCTGCCGACTCTTGGATTGTACCGCCTTCAACTTCTCTTCATACCGCTGGCGGTAATCATCCTTAACGGACTGGAGCCGCTTGCGGTATTTGTTCTGCATCGCAGTAAAGCGATCGTTCTGTCGCTGGGCATAGGTCTTGTACTCCGGAGTGTCCATGTACGCATCAAAAATATCATAGGCCACGGTAGTGGCAGCATCGTCCATGTCCATACCGTCATAGGAATAATAAGAGTCTTTCAACTCCTCCACGATCTCCAGCAGTCGCTCCGGCATGTTCTGGCTATTCTCCTCAGCATCAAAAGTGCCCGGGTACAGTTCAGCCAGCTCCTGCCAAGCGCTATCCAAAGACTGTCCATTCTTAGCCAGATTGACCGCACCAAACAGTCGTTTGCGGTAGTTGCCATACCGATCATGGTGGTAAGCCGTCTCCGCCTTTTGCTCATCGGACAGCGTGATTGCCATACCCCGCAGCGTGTCCAAAACCTCCTGGGCGTATTCGTCACGCACCGTGTGTTCCGGAGTGCTATCCAGCAGCTCATGGGCAATTTCTTTCGCCTGGTCCATGACAGACGAAAAGGTCACATCATCGTTGTTGCCAATGTAGTCAAACAGCCCTTTCAGCTGCACCATCAGGCGGGGTGTGTCCATCTTGCTGCCGGTGGACTTTTTCAGCTGCCGGGCCACACGCTGTACCTGAGTTTGAGAAGTATGGTGCCCGGTCTCCAGCTCCTGACTGTCAAACACCTGGCGCAGAGTAATGTTCATCTCGTCCAACCGCTTGTCATCCCGCAGCAGAGAAGTACGCCCGGTGTCGTCTATACTCTTGGACTTGCGACTGTCAGCGTTTAGTCCTTTTTGCAGCTGATCATTACGCACATTTTCAGGAGTTCTTCCTCCGTTACCGTTCCCTTCTTCTCGTAACGATCCGCGATTGAATTCAACATCGTGATGAAATTCTCTTTGCTGCTTCCCAGATAGGTTACTATTGTCCCGATTGCCGTCTCTGAAGCGTCTAATGAGATCAGCAGCTCGATAAGAAGTTTTGCCAGATCCGTTCTGGACTGACTTTCTAAGTTCATTGTACTCTCTCCTTGCAGTTGTATCCAATGGTTTGTACACTAAAATATCCCTTGTGGGCGTATCCAGCATTTTGTAAGCATAAAATCCGCTGCCAATGGTAATGCAGCGCACCTCATTCATGTGGCGGTCTGCGTCCCAAGTCATAACCTCACGCTTTAAGTCCGCATACCGCTTTTTGCCGGTGGTGTTAATCACATCATATCCAGCCTCGTCAAATTCGTCAACCTCTATTTGCTTTGAGTACCGAATATCGGACTGATCTGTAAAGCGTTTACTGGGCGGAATGATCTTACCGTCATTGTCATAGGTGATTGTATCCGCAGACTTTACCGCATTGGGATTGAAGGCGACATAGACATCTGCTTCTCTGTCGCTGGGGACTTTGACATTTTCTCCGCCACTGTCTTTAATGCGCTTAAAGACAATGCCGTCATAGCCGCTGGCCTTTGCGTACTCGGCAATATCCCGGGTTGTCGTGAGCCGCTTATCCATCTTGTTGTCCGTCAAAGTACCCAACGCCTGCTGCGCTTCCGCTGCAGTATTCCAGTTCATTTTGCCGTCAATCCACGCCGGCTGCATGGTATTGCGGTCAAAGACTTGGTATGCGCCGTACTGGTTTCGCACTTCGTATCGATCCTGTGGCACTCTGTAATCCAGCCCATTCCAGTAATCGCCGAAAGCATCCACCACCAACGGATTTTCCAGCTTAGCATACAAGGAATAATTACCCTTGTTGATACACTGCTTCAGTCTGTTTTTGGCTTCTTCCACAGAGAGCAAGTCAATACTATATCCGCCTAAGGCTTTTTCAACAATCATCGGTTCTGCATGGTCCAGTTGACGCACCTGATTGAGCAGTCGAACATCCTGTTCAGCTTGACTGATCCTTTGGCTTTGTTCCGCGCTGTTGCGGAATGTATCTCCATGGTGCAGTAGCATATAGATCTTGGTGGACAGCTGGTCATAACTGTTTTTATCCAATGCATTTTTCAAGTCTTGCAACTTGCGCACGGTCTCTCCGTCACCGTTAAACTGTTCAATTTCCCGATCGACTTCGCCTTTCAGCCATTCCAATTCACCATTCACATGCGTGATCAGGTCGTTTCTTCCCTGCATATCCATAACGGAGTAATCGTAGTCCACCGTAGGCTCTTGAGCGTGTTGATTAAGCAAGGTCGCCAGTTCTTTATTGGACACCGTGTCCACATCCACCTGGTTGCGCTCACTGATCTTTTTACCGCCTTCCACGCCGGAATAGGTAGAAGCGATCACCGGGTCGCTGGTCATAAAAATACTGCGACCATCACCCATTTTATTCAGGTCAAATTCAGTAAAGCCAAACTGACTGGTTCCGTGATATAGCTTTACCGGTTTGCCGTCTGCATCGGTATATGCGCCCCATTCTTTTGCCTGCTGCTCAATGATCTTTGCCTTTTGCTCTTCACCGGCTCGCTGGTATTCCCGATCCACTTCCAAGGAATGCCGGGTGTCATTTTTGCCGTTCTGTGCATTTTTTTGCTCGTTCTGCATAGAATGAGTATTGACATCAGGTCCATTTTGTGTTACCTTGTTGTCAGACGCAATCCCTTGCTTAAAAGGCTTCCTGCTATTTGCATAGCCTTGAGGGGTTGCGTTTTTTATTTTCACATCTGCCTTCCGCATATCCACGATATCATAGAACACCATCGCGTTCTGTGTGGTTATGCCAATAATCACATCAGCGGTATATCCGTTTTCACCAACCTTAAGGAGCACATCAGAATGTGCAAACTGCTTGAAGCTATCATTTCGGCTGTGCTTCAAGTCTTCAATCTTTTTGTTTTTGCCGGATTTCAGGATCTCATCCAAATTCTGTGCGGATAGCAGTTTATCTTTGTAGGCTGTCTTTTCCTTTGCTTTAAGGTACTGAGAGTATTTTGAATTCAAAAACTCATTTTTGCTAATGGCATTTACTTTGACTACGCCACCCCACAAATCTACACCTGATTTATATTCAGACAAAATATTTTTGATTTTTGTCGCCCACCGCGACTTGGACACGCCAGCCAGTACATCATTATCAATAACGACACACGGTTCGCCGTCTTCTGTAATTTCAATAGAATGGCGAATTTCGGACTGACTATTTTCTGCTTCACCGCCATGCTTACCTTCTAACATTCTTTGGCGGTTGTCAATGGCATTGTCCAGTGCGTTAAAGAAGTTATCCAGCACCGGCACCTGCTGCGCCGCCTTTTGACCGGCTCGCGCAGTGGTATTCAGTGTGCCCTGTCCCTCAATTACGCTGCGCACAGCGTCCAGCAGCTTTGTAAAGAAGTCCTTGATCTTTTCCACAACGGACTTCTTTTCTTTTTGGGTCAGGTCGGTATCTTCCGCCAGCCACTTGGCGAACTTCTCGCCGCCCTCCTGCGTGCTGGCTTCACCACTGATGAAGTCAAAGATCATCTCGCTGACGGCATCTTCAATAGAATACTGCTTGCCGTTCTCGCTGTACCCATCTACATATTTCTGCAGCAGGTCAATCTTGTCATCGTGCGCATAATCGCCGGTTGCCAGCATATACTCCACAATCGGCCGGCAGGCGTCCATCATTTCCGCCGTGTTGTAGGCGTGGGTGTACTCGCCCAGCTCGTGCATAAGTGTGGCGTAGATATGCCCACTGTCCGGGTTCAGCACCACCTTGCCATTGGCAGGATCAATATAGCCGTTATCGTTGCTTTCCAGGCTGCCGTCCAGCACAATATCCAGCTTGGTCTTGGCCGCCACACGATCCAGGACTTCCTTTTCCTGCGGGGTAACCGTAGCTTCTCTGGTCAGCGTTACAACGCCGCCCTGGTTCTTGTTTGCTTTGGTAACGGCGGTCTTGGTGGTGCCGATCTCCTTAGACTGCTCCTGACCGCTCAGGAACAACTCATTGGCAGCACCACGGTCCATAATCCCCATTTCAATCGGTGCAGACAGTGTATTGGCTGCCTGGTCAAATGTAATCTTGCCTGACGCACCGGCGTTGTAAAAGCTCTCCGCCGCGTGCAGATAGGAATAAGGGTTGACCTTGCTGTCGTAATTTTTTACCAGCGCATAAGCGCCCAGGGAGCCAAACTTGGCAGCGCTCTTGTAAACCGCCTTGGTGTTGGGGTTGTTGAACTGCAAATAATCCGTGGTGGTCTTCGTACCGTCTTGCAGCTCGACCACGGTATGGCCGTCCTGGACCTTAAGGACGCCTTTCACTTGGCTCTCCGGCACAGGCTCTGCCCGCTGCAAGTCCACCGGCGTGGCAGCTTCAGTGACCAGCGCATTATAACTCGTGTCCGCAGAGCCGTGCTCAGTCTCTCTCTGTTCGGCAGGTTCTTGTTCTAAGCGTTCCTGCTCCAACTGGGCAATTTCAGCCTCAGTGATACCACCATAGGTGTCCTTAAACTCATTATACCCTTTTGCTTTTGGGTTTACAAGCAGTTCATTCATATATGCAGCAGAAGAACCGCCACGCAGCATTTCATAGGCCATACTGCGGGTAGTGGATTGTGCCCAGTCGGTGCTATTGTCCTGCAACTCGGCGTACAGGGCCTTTGTGGTCTTGTCCCCTTTAATCTTCCCTTCGCCGTCGAAATAGCTACTCACAAAGCGGCTGGCGGCCTTGTTCACATTCTTAACGCCGCTGTCTTGCAGCCGTTGGCGCACAGCGTCCTCCAACACGATCTTTTGAGCCTGCGTAGTCGCAGCATCATCGCTGGTCTGCATTTCCATAGCCAGCTTGCCCAGCTGCCGCTTGGATATAGTTTTGCCGCTATCCTCTGCATCAGCCAGCTCGGCGGCAATGCGATACAGCTTAGAATTCTTATCTGCTGTCAGCCCGGCGTCAATCAACTCTCCAGCATTCCCGCTGCGGCGCAAATTCTTGCCATAAATATCCTGCTGCAAATGCCGTTCTCCGGACATGATTGCTTCGTTTGCGCCGCTCATCGCCATACCGGACAGGCCACCGGCTAAGAAAGCTGATAAATCTTCTTGCCCCGCCATAGACACGACTTTGGCAAGCGCCTGGGAATTGCTCAATCCCTGGGCACGGCATTCATCAAAAGCAGCCATCATTTTGCTTTGGTTGCCGTTTGCCAGTGTATCGACAATGCGATCAAGGATATTACTGGCTACTTCTTCCGAACCCTCTGCCGCAAAACTCTTTCCAAGGCGGGCAAACACATTGCCGCCGGCACCGAGGATCCCATCTAAGCCGAGCTTTTCAGCGATATATTCAACTGCGCCATATAATGCACCTACGCCCAGTGCACGATCGTCAGAAAAGCCCTTTTCTTTCATATCTGTAACTGTCTGCGTTGCCATTTGTGATGACATGATCAGTGAGGTGGCTTTTTTAGTAATGTTCTTTACCTTTTCAAGTGTCGCACCACTCGTTTCACCCCCTGCTAAGCCCACGCCGAGACTCTTACCGACCAGCATAGCAGCGACAGAATCAGCCATAGACATTCCTGCATTGTAGATCCAAGAACCGGTGTTTCCAAAAATGGTATTTTTATCTTTCCAATAGTCCTGATTCGCAATTTCTTCTGCGGTCGTTTCGCGAGTAGCGTTAGCCATCTTTCCGGACAGATTAAAAATATCGTATGTATCATCTACAGAATGGCCGGTTGCTTTAGCTGCTGCGCTGGTGATAAAACCCGGTGCACTCATTAGATTTTCACCAACAGAAGCGATATTTGCCACGGTGGCACCAACAGCACCGTCTTTAACCATTTCCCTTTGCGACTCTACAGCTGCGTCGGTTGCTCTTTGCTGCAAATCCTTGTTAATTGCTGATATATATTCATTTGCAGCGTCTGCGCCCTGTGTATTATACAGATAATTGTATGTGCCCCGCTGCACATCAGTCATTTGGCGATATTTCTCATCGTCCATCGTTTTGGTCATGCGGTTATTCCACATCGCCACATTGTCCGTGCCTATATTACTGGCAACACTGGCAATGGACTCAGACAATCCGTTCACCTTGCGATATACATCGTCCTGATTGGACTTGTCGATTTGCTTTGACTTAGCAGCATAATCTTTTTGATTAGGAATATCCGAATATTTGTCGACGATTTTTTGTCGCCGCTCGTACTCCTCCATCTCCTGTATTTTCTTATCATATTCATCCAGCGCAGCCATGTGCCGGTTGGCTTCTTTCTGCATTTTCGCGGCGCGCTCGCTATCCGTCCGCTCCAATGCGATACCAATCAGCTTGTCTATGGTGTTGCGTGTTTGACCACCATACTGCCGTGCATAGGATCTGCGCTCATCCTGCAAGCGTTCAAGATCACTCCGATCATCGGCCGCACGGATAATTTTGCGCCGCTGTGCAAGACTCTCCTCCGGCGTCTGCTGATGATATTCAGGCACTTCATTACGCCTATAGCTATTGCGGGCCAATACATCAGCGATCTCCTCTTCCGGGTCGTCATACTCATATCTTTTCTTTTTAGGATTGTAAAATCTGGAATTTTTTCTTGTGTCCTCAGCAACGCGCTCAGCTGCACCAGAATGCTGTACCACTTTGGCAAAATTTTTGCTTTTTCTAATATCCATAGTTTTTCCTCGCCATTCAAAACAGTTTTGTACCCAAACTAAAGTTCGGCTTCCCGGGATTGGGCGGTATGCTCACATTGCGTTTCTTCACATGCAGATTACCGTTTTTATCCTCTTTAATCTCAACCGCCTTGCTATCAATAAGGTAGTCGAATTTTGCCTCGCTGATTGGGCCATACCCCAAAGCGAGTATCTCACTTTTTGGTACGCCATGATATTCCGGCTTCACCTTATTTTTTCTCTTACCGCCAGTGTCAAAACCAGCACCGTAGCCACCGCGTCCACTGGATCTGGAAGAGCGAGAAGAGCGTGCGGCCTTGGCAGCTTTTGCAGCCTTGGCAGCTTCCTCCTGCTGCCTTTTCCACTGCAGTACATCCAGCTGGTAATCCTGATCAGCCTTCCACTTGGAGAGCGCTCTGTCCGCCTTGCTCTCACCCAAGTTGCCCTCGTATTTAGCCATATCGCTAAGGAAGGACAGGTTATCACTGTATGCCTGGCTATCTACCGCACCGGTCTTTTCCACCGCTGCGTCCCACAGAGAGCGTGCGTTCTGTAAAGCTTTCACCTTGTCCTGGTACTTTTGATAATCAAACGCACCGGCCTCGTTGGCTCGCTGCCCACCGGCGGCTTTATTCTCCATTTCCCCGGAGCGGATTTGGTTTGCCGTAGACAGTTTGGACAGCAAGTCCTCATTCTGACCGGCCAATCCGTTCATATAGCTCTGCTGGGCAGCAGGAACGGTGTAGTCCGTGTCATAGCCACCGGCCATATTCTCCTCTGCGTTAGTCTGCGTGTCCGCTGCTGCCAGCTTAGAAAGCGCCGCATAATCTCTGGCATAATCGCCGAACACATCAGCGTTGCCGAAATTGGAAGACTGGGCACGGCGATTGAGAATATCATCCACCGCACCCTCTACCATCTTAGCGAATGTGCCGTTACGGTAAGGGCCAATTGCGCTGAGTTTCTTGTCATAGTCGTTCCTGTTTTTCTGTGCATTCTTGGTTGCCGCAGACTGTTTCACCTTGCCAAGCGCTTTTCTTGTCTTAGAACTGTAACTCATCCAATCCCTCCTTACTTCTTGTTAAGAATTTTTCGCTGCAGTTTGTTGTTCCGATCGGCAATAGCCCTTTCCTGTTTGCGTGCCTGCTGGCTCTCGTTCAGGTTGCCGTAATACTGCTGTTGACCGGAGGCAAAGCTGCGATCATCGTTCCATTTCGTGTAACCGTTGGAATAGGAAGTATTGAACCGATTCGTGTTGTAATCCATCTTGTTATAGGCGTTGCCCACAGCGTCCTGATACCGTCCATACTGCTGCTGATTCACACCATCAAGAAGGTCATAGGCGTTCTGCTTGCCTTGCTGCTGTTGGTCATATTTCTGATACGCCAGGGACAAAAGCTGCGACTGTATATTAGACAGATTGTTTAACTGTGCCTGGTTGGCAGCATTACCCGCCGTAGTCGCCGCAGAGGATGCATAGCCACCTGTTGCTGACGCCATCTGGCCCATAGTGTCCAGCATATCATTACGGCCCTGCGCCTGGTACTGTGCCTTATAGGCCTGGTATGCAGCGTCATTGTCTGCGTCATAGGAAAACTTTGATTTCAAGATGCCACCCAGCATGTTTTGCAGCCGGGCGGTATAATCTGTCAAGCCGTTTGCCTTGGCATATCCGCCATAGCCGCCGTTTAACAGAGAATTGTAGCCTTTGACACTGGCGTCCATGTCCTTCTTTTCCTTGGACTTCATCAGTGCTTTATAGTCCTTGGAATTGGTCCATCCGCCGCTATACTTATTGACTGTTTTTGTCCAGCTGCTCAGGTTCTTTTGCGCAGCCGTCTGTTTGGGTTTGCTCTTTGCCATTTATCTGATCCCCCATATATGCGATATTGTTCGTGCTGTGATTTTCACGCTGCCGCTTTTCACATTGGCAGAATAGCAGCTGTCAATCGTCACCGTATTTCCTGCATAGTCGCCGTCCACGGACCACACAGTAAAACTGTCTGTTGCGCCAATGTTCGTATGCGATCCGCGAACGGCAGTGCAGTTACGGTCTCCGTCCAGAATAGGGCACAGGGCGTGCATCCAGCTATTGCTAAAGCGGATAAGCAGAAAGCGGTAGTTGTCCACGCTGTCATTCAGAGTGATCGTATCGCCAGCCTTTGCGGTACTCCCGCTGAACAGTAGAGCGGATGACCGACCGTCCCGGATCATCTCGTCCACCTGCTCCGTTTTCAGGCCTTTTGTACTCCGCTGATCACCGTCTCCGCCATTGGTTAATGACGCCAAAAAAGTCCGCGTCAGATTCTGTTCGTCCATGTTGTTCAGCGCATAATTCAACTTATCTGCCATCTGGTTCAGGTACAGATACAGACGCTGTATCCGCTGACTATCCGTTACGCCGTCAGACGGCTTACCAATGTTAAAAGTCATAAGTCACTCCCTAAAGTCATTGTGTTTGCAATACTGATCACCCGAATATCTCCGCAGCCTTCCAGCCGCAGCGCATAGTGATCACAGGCTTGCGGAACGATATTCAATACTTCCGTCTTCGGTGTACCATTACCGGTCAACACACCCATTTGGATCCACTGCCCGCTGCTGTCGTACTGGATAAACGCTTTGAGCACAGCGCCCAGCGCGATCTTAGCCCGCAGGTTAATACGGCTGACGATCTTCTTATCCGGGTACGAAAAGTCTATGGCACCGGTCTCCGCGTACCATTCCACCTTGTCTTCCGTTTTGTACAGTTCCAGTCCGGACAAAGCTGTCTCGTTGTGTCGGCCAAGTTCATGGAAAATACAGTTCGGGTCCATTGCATAGACCGACCCGGTGTAATCCGTGATAAAGTGCAGATACCGCATTCCGTTCAGACGCACCCACAGGCTGGTATTCAGGTCATAGACAAAGGTCTCGTAGCCGCCGTCCGTCTCGTTCTTCATGGAGATATAATACTTACCAAGGGAACTTCCGGCGTTGGCTTCTGTGTATCGTGTGTTACCCAGGGCAGCGGAAATGTTGGTCACCGTGCTACCGTCAAATACACACACACCGTCCAGCGACTTATAGAATACTGCTCCATTCAGCACCGCCAATGAGCCGGAGCAGTCATTTTCAACGCCGCGATCTTCAATGGCAATGCGTTGGTATGCCGCCGGATAGCCGCCGTAAATGCCATAAATCTTATTTTGTTTGAAGAAGTACGGCATATCGTTTAAGGACACCGCGCCGGTAAACGGCTCATCATCACCCAGGGACAATGCGTAGGAGTCAGATGCCGTATTCTCAAAGCAATACCAGTTGGTCGGATCACCCAGCTTGCTGGCGTAGATTTGGTTAATATGCTTACCTGCGGAATCTTTGCCGTACTTGCAGCCCCACACGCGGTTTTGTGCTACAGTGACAAAGTCAAATTCCGGAAGCACTTTTTCTATTCTGTTTGGACAGTGATATGTGGAATCGATAGCACGCCGAAGGCCCTTAACAATCAGCCGGCTGCCGTCATCGGCTACAGAATGTACATTCGCCCATTCGGTAACGAACACACTCTTACCTGCAGACACCGAGAACTTGACCGTATCACCTGCCTTAACGGAAGCAAGTATATCGTCTTTGATATTTGTCGTGTCCACAAGCACATAGGTCACCGGAACCGCGATCCAATCGTCTGCTGTGGCAGAATAAGCCTTGAACACAGGTGCATCATCGTTAGTGGTATCTACCCAGTATGCGTAGAACCAAGTATTTGAAAACAGCACATTATCGACTGCCACCCAAGCACCATCTTCATTTTTGTATAGCGTACCCTGACTAAATTTTTTAAGTCCGCTACCTGTTGTCCCGGTGGTATCCAGCCAATAGTCATTGCCTTTTGTGCCAGGGTCTTTATCCTGCCGCTTCCACGCGCTGGCAGCCGCAACCGTATTGAACTCGCCATTGCCTCGCACGGCCATTAGGTCACCGCTTGACCGCACAACATAAGTACCTATAGCAGCGCCGGCAGGTTTTGCAGCACTATATATCAACCGCGTGTACGGAGCACCGTCCGCACTGCACATATCGCAGCCGAAATAAGTGTCAGTCGTCTTGTCGAAGGCCAGCGGCAGCACACCCTTGTCCGGTTCTTCCGTGTCAAAATACAATCCGTATGGGAAGATTAGGATTTTTGTACCGAAGTTTAACAACTGCAATTTGCCATCCACGGCTTGCAATTCGGACAGCTTTTCTCTGAAGCTGTAATGGCCTCCGCCATAGTACAAAACATCGTTAAACGCTGCTGTTATCTTCTGATTTTTAATTAGGCAGCCAACATTCTTACCGGAAGCCGCCACATCAATGAATGTAAATGCTCGTGGATCACGTGTGTTAAACCATTCTACATCGGTCTGTGTATGGTTTAGGCTTTCCTGCTCTAACGCATCAATAATTTCTTTATCAGAAGCGTTCTGCTGTGTTTCGTCCTTGTAAATGGGTCTTTGTGCTTCCAATTCATATTCCCTATAGATCGTATCGACCACTAAGACTTTATCCGTTTCGGTTTCCATCTTCACATTCTTGCCAAGCGCAAATAAAACGCCATTATCAAAAGTGTGTTCGTCTGATCCAATATGAATACACACATCAGCATACGGAGCAGCGTCAAATCCAATATACGAAACTGCTTCATCGAAACTATACGGATTCGAACCATCTGGTCCTAATCTCACCGCAATTTTTTCTTTCAATGCCGCCTTAAAACGAATAAAGTAGCGAATGGTCATAACCCTCCGAACTACAATTTTCGGTTCCAAAGAGCTTCCTATTTCGTCCCCTGCTTTGCCATATTTGTGGACCTGAAACGCACTATTCACAATCGACATCCGATTGTACACACGCTCATCACCATCTAATGTGTAAATTTCACCTACAACCTCGCCATCAAACTCCGGATACTTGTACCGGTTCATCGGTGCGCGGTTGGATAGCATAGGGTAATCGTCCAATGTGATATTCTCGGTATTAAAGAACTCTCCAGCCTGCTGCACAACTCGGTGGTTATAGCCAAGGAATGTGGAGATCATCTCTCGGTTGTTGCTTACATTGCTAAGCACTGGTCTTTGCATGAACGCACCTCCTAAAAGCGCAGCGGCACATTCTTGGCCGCGTGCGTGCGGTTGTACTGGTTACGGAATGAGTCCAGCATTGTATTGAATACAGAATTTACAGCGCTGTATCGGTTGAAGTCACCGGTATACAGCAGCATTTGGGACTGCAAGTAATGTATGTAAAGTTCGTCATAAGGGGACGGCACAAGCAGTTCCTGGGTATTCGGCGTTTTCTCCGTGTACCCGGCAAAGGCAGGTGCGCCCTCTCTGGCGTCCATAATTTCCAATTTGATTTGTTTATCCAGTCTATTCAGCCAGGCGATTTTTTCGTTCATCGAAAAGGTCGTGTTGGGGCACAGCTTGTCCGCCTGGTTGACTGCTTCCGCAATCGTCATATTGTTGTTCCCTCCTCATAGTAAAAAGGGCAGACGGAATATTCCGTCCGCCCTTTGTCGGTTACATACCGGCTGCCTGTGCAGCCAGCTTTTGAATGAGCTTGGCGTTCTCTGCATCCATCTGAAGTCTGCGGTTGACTACCTCTGCAATCGGCTCCGGCACTTCTACCGGGATACCACGCTCGATCTGATATGAGCCAACGCCCGCCACAGAAGCAAACATGTGGCTCTCGTTGTTCATCGGGTCCAGCGGAATAAGCACAGGCACCATTTTCCACTTAGGTGCAGTTTCTTTCTTCTCAGCCAATTCTTTCTTCTCAGCCAATTCTTTCTTCTCAGCCAATTCTTTCTTCTCAGCCATTCTGAATAGTCCTCCAATCAGTTTTCCGTGGTGCTGGTGTCTGCACTGCGGTAGCTACAGCTCTCAAAACGAATGATGGCATATTCGTTCAGAATCTTTGCACCGTGCGTAGCCTTCCAGCCGGTGGAGCTACGCTGGTTCAGCGGATCATCACCGTAGCCCAGCGGCTTAACGATATAGTCCAGACCCAGGCCGTCCAGCTCGGTAACGCCGTAAGCATTGGCGCCCAGGAACAGCGTGCCGTACACGGCCAGCTTGGAGCCGGAAGTCTGCTTGTAAATCTTAGCGTTGGAAGAATCGACAAAACGGCACTTGCCAATCTTACCGATCTCGCCCTCGAACAGAGCGGTGGTGTCCGCATACTTGTGCATCTCCTCCCACTCGCTGGACAGCATAATATCCGTCTCCACATCAGGGTGGATAATGCAGACATAGTAGCCATCAATGGGGGTAATATCCCGACGCTTCAGCTCGTTGACCATCTTCTTTACATCAGCCACGGTCAGTTTGTCAGCCGCAGTCAGTGTATCACGAGAAGTCTTGCCGCCGGCATAAGCCACGCTGGTGGTTGCCTGCATAGCATTTCGTGTCACCAGGTCAATGGTGTTGCCCGCCTGGTTGCCCTGCTCTTTGCAGTCCTCCACGATCACATTATCGAACGCGGCGGTCTGCAGCATATCGGTGTGCTTAATGTAGTCACCATACTGGCTCACAGTGGCCTTAATGGCGGTCACAGTCCGTTTGGTGCCATTAGGCGTTACACCTTCTACAAGCGGGGTAAGAGCGGGCGGCAAGCTGGAAAACTTACGCCACTCTGCTACCTTGCCGGAGCCGCGCGGAATTGGCTTTTTCTGCCCGAACTGACCATGCACCAATTTGGGCTTGGCATTCTCCAACAGCTCCTTAATGTAATATTCCTTGATTTCAGCCGCAAGGCCGGTGTCAGTCGTTGCAGCCATGTTGGCGGTGCCATCGAACAGCTGCAGGTTCATTTTCTTATTCATGTTTCCTCCGTTTCTGACAGAGGATCGGTTTTTACTTGCCGCTAAGGAATCGTTTGATATCCTCCGGCGTTTTCAATTCCCCTGTCGCAATTTTCTTGTTGATGAGTTGGTGCTGCTCTCTTGTCAAGGCAGCAATGTTGACAGAAGTCTTGACCGCAGGAGCGGTAGAAGATGCGTTCTCTTTTGGCACATGACCGCGTGAGCGGATCGTGTCCGCAGCGGCTTTCGCCGTGCTTTGGGCTGCAAACTGCATTGCGCCACCGGTGAGCTCGGTAAGGTGGCGTGCTTCAAAGGCAGTCTTGAGCGTGATGCCGGGGCATTTTAACAGAGAGACAAACTCAGGGTCTGCCAGTTCTGCATCCAGGTCAAATGCGTCCCCATACAAGGACTTGACCGCCTCACTCTCGTCCAGCCACTGCTGGTACTGCTGCGCTGCTGCGTTCTGCCGTTCGCGTTCCTGCATTTCCTGTCGGAATGCAGCGTTCTCACGCTCCAGCTTGTGCATCTGCTTCAGCGACTCGATCGGCACACCCTTCTCCACTGACTCCTGCTCGTAGAAGCTGTTGTCGTCTTCCAGGGCCTGCATGAGTGCCTCCGGGTCCGTAGCGTCTGCGCCGTACTTTTCGCCCAGCATATCAAGCAGGGGCAACACCCTGTCATACTGTGCCTGTGCGGCTTCATCAGCACGGAACCGCTTTTGCATTGCAGCGTTGATGTGCTTTTGATACGCATTCTTGTACTTATCCTTAATTAGAGCCTTAAACTCTTTGTCAAGGTCTTCCGCTGTGCTCTCACGAGCACCATCCTGCGTGGCGGGCGCAGTATTGTCTGCCGTATTGTTCTGCGTGGCGGGCGCACTGCCGGTGCCGTCTGCTGCACCGCCCTCACCATCGAAAAGCTGCAGCAACATGGGCATTAATTTGTCTGTTCTCATAGGAACTCCTTTCTGTCCGTATCAGGTGGACGAACCCTTTACTCGCATAATAACAAAAGAGGGGGCGATCATGTCACCCCCCCTTTCAGCTTATTTGGATATGCCCCGGATAGCTATCGGCCAGTATTTCCATCCCGCACCGAAAAAAGGTAAACGCTGCCGGCACCGTACTCTCATTTGCCATCGGTGCGCAACGAATACACACATTTCCTGGAGAAATCTTGATCTGTGGTTCACACAGTAGGGCACCAGCTACATACGCCCTACGCACGACTTCCGCCAGCGTGCAGGTAAGGGCAGAAATAGCAGCGCATACCAGGTCATGATCCTGTTCGTTGCGTGGCGCATCGGCGTGGCCTTTCAGTTCCACGAAGCAAGCGCCAATATGTACCGTAGTCATTATTCCGGACTTGTGCTTGTGGCAACTCTCTTGCGTGCCTGCGTTGCAAGAGAGTTGTCCTGGTATTTGTCTGTATTACCTAAGCTGTCGCTGGCGGTCGGCGTTGTGTCCACCGACTGCGTGTCTGTCACCGCTGCACCACTCATTGCACCCGGTGTCATATCCTGACCGCTCATCAGATCTTGACCAGTCAGCTGCTTGATGATCTCATTGCTGGTGTTCAGTGCCTGTGTCATTTGCTGAATCGTGTTCCACATCGTACCGTTTTCCTGGACCCGCTGCACTATGCGGTCTTTGTGGTTAATATCCATCATATCCAGAAGTGCCAGTGCCTGATCTGCGTTCTGCGGGTTCAACACGCCCAGGTTGTACATCTGCACTGCCAGCTCATTTTGAGCCAGTTTACTGTAAGGGCTGGCCTTGCTGGCCGATACATCTACATCGAAGTTGGGCATTTGGTAATACTCATCGTCCGGAAACAGCGTTTCAATACGCCGCTCCTGCATATTCTGATTGGAGAAGGTCTCAAACGATACAGATCCATCCGCGCCGGTAATACGGAACACACGAGGCATATCGTAGAACTGCCGAATACGCTCGATCACCATCAAGATGATTTCCTTGTATGCCCGGTATGTGCCCTTGATTTGCCAGCGTGAAGTCTTGCTCCCGGCTTCCTGCATAGCGCTGATTGCACTGGCTGCCGTTACCCCGCTGCTTGTACCGCCGCTGGACACATCACGGTTGCCGCTGGTCTCCTTCATCTCGTCAATCTTGTGCATGAGCACATTGTAGGCGTTGCCGTCTATGCCATTGATCACGATTGGCGCATAGGTGTCCTGGCCCACATTGTTACCCACCTTAATGAAATGCTTGGAAGTATCCGCGAAGTCGTCTTCGTTGATCTCGCCATCGTCACGCACCAAATAGCGCGGCACAGAGCTCCAAATCGCGTTTTCCAACATCGCCTGGGACAGCTTGTCGATATATTCCTGCGGTTCCTTACAGAGGTCCACATAGCCATATCCGGCAGGACTTCCGGCCACACGGAACAGCGGGTCAAACACAAAGGGATATTTGCCGTCAATATAAAGCCCGGTATCCTTCCGTTCTGGGTCATTCTCAGTTGCATACAGCACTACACCGTTGCAGAACTTCACATAGTGCACCACATTCTTGCCGTCCACATTCACCTTGTAGTACCAGTCTACCACCTGACTGCGATTGCTCTTGTCCACCGTATCATCAAACTGGTACTCTGTTTGTACCACACTGTGCATAGAGGATAATCGGTCCTTCAGCTGCGGATACTGAGACACCAGTACATCGTTATTGGCAGAAGTGATATGAAACAGATTGGCCGAGTCTTGGATATTCTCAATCCCAGGCTCCCAAGCAAAATTCAGGATATCGCACTTTTTAACGCTCACATCGCCAAGGCCATTCAGCTTGTCCTGATCCCACACCACAGCGTATATGCCTGTACCGTTCAGGACCTTGGAGTGCACTGCCTGGTCAAACTCCTGTTCAAAGCCGTTCTCGTCCAGCACCACCGGCACCACGGCAGATAACTGCTTAGCTGTCTCCTTGTCGCCCTCTTCCTGCGGCAGAATATTGGGCTCGGGGAAATTGTCCATATAGTCAGCGACCTTGTTATCCACGCAGGAATGCAGCCATGCAGACGCCGGCTTAATGCGCTTGTCACCCTCTTTGCCGTGATCTGACTTGAAGTTGCCCCAATGTCGCAGCTTCCACCAGTTTTGGTTGGCCACCACTCGGGCATCTACGGACGCCTTACCAGCCATGTACTTATTCAGCAGCTCCATAGCCCGCTGCACATCTTCTTCTGTAATGGTGTGCAGTTCTTCCTCTTCCGGCTCTTCGGCTGACATTTCGTCCACCAGCTGCTGCGCCTGTTTGATCGGGTCATCAGACCGTTCATCAGCAGCGGGCGCTACGGCATCTTCCGGCTTCTTTTGCGGTTCCGTCTGCCCCTGGGCGTGCTGCATAAATTCTTCCTTACTCGGCTTTTTCTTTTTAGCCATAATCAATATCCTTTCTTCATTTGGTCAAGAGGGTCGTCTGCCAGCACTCTGGCCGGTATCTTCCGCCTGGGCGGTATCTTCTGCAACATGGAGAAATAACGGAACTCATCCATTGCGTGATCCTCAAGTTCCGTATTCAAGTCCTCCACCTTGTGTTCGTCATACATCATCAAAGGAATGGTCCGGATGAAGTCCTTACAATTCTTGAACACATACATCATCGGGTACCCACGCTCATCAAACATCAGCCTGTAATGGCACTGCATCCACCCGGCTATGCGGGTGTTATCGCCACGCTCAAAGTACACGCCGTGTCTGTTTGCCGTCTCCGCAATGGAATATCCATCATCCTTGGCGAAGATAGCAGGGTCTGCTACGCCGGTAATATGTCGGCCCGCCAGCAGCGGGTCATGCGTTTCTATCTCTCTGATCTTCTGGAACACAATATCCGCCGGTAGTTTCAGTCCTTCGTTTGGAGAAGTGCAGCCGTACCATTCCTTAATGCGGTACACAACACCATCATATCCCTGAGCCCACCAGCCACAAGAAAATGGCTTGCTGTACCCCCAGTCGAACGAGCGATACACCTTCCAGTCGGCAGGAATATCAAACGGATCTATCACATGGGTCCACCTACGGTCTGTATAGTGGTCCGGGTTATTCCGCCATTCCTCGAAGAACTGCCCAGAGAACACATTCCAGTCACCATACCGCCATGCTTGGCGTACCTTGGCAGGCAGCGCGTCCAACTGCTGAAGGTACTTTGGGCTGTTATCAAGCAGTATTTGATTATCTGTCACCAGCGACTGTATGAACGAATAATCCTCCGGGTTCTCATTCTCATCGTACACCCGATCAATGAATAGTCGCTTGACCCACTGGTGACCAACACCGCCAGGGTTGCAGGTAAGGTACATTCTTTTGGGATGGCTATTTGTACCACGCACACAAGCCCACAAAGTTTTGAACATATCCTCCGTGAACTGCGTGGCCTCATCCAGGTACATGATATCGCACTCCGTACCTTGGAAGCGGCCCAGGTCCTTCTCTCGCTCCAAATAGCGGAACAATATGCGACTGCCATTAGGGAATGTGATCGTCTTCTTACTGTCGTTGTACACGGCCAGACGCCGGTGCCTATCCGGATGATAGCATTGCAACGCCCTGGTCAGTGGCACAATATGATTTTCCGTCAGCTCGGGATAAGTCTTACGCACAATAATTTGCGTAATACCCGGGCAGGCGTAGCTCATCACCTTAGCCTTGCAGTCCACTACCCAGCTTTTACCACCGCCTCTGGCGCCACCAAAGGCAACAACATTGTGAGTGTCTGTCAGGAACTCCACCTGCTTAGGCTGTGGCGTTCCCAGGTCCAATACTTCACTCGGCATACTTCTTCACCTCGTCTGACAACACCACCTGCACCTCCGGTACGCCTGCAGCTACGCTGTCGCTTTGGCTCTTCAGGTGCTCTATGCGCGCCTGCTGCTCCTGTCTGTCCAGATCGTCACGCACATTCAGAAGATCCTTTACATCCTTCAAGCTGGAAGCAATCTGTTTGGCGCCGGCACGGTCCACAGCCACACCTGACACACGCACCACCTTGTACTCGCCGTCTTGCTGCTCCACGGAGCACATTTCATTCAGCTCCTCTATGGCTTTGTCCAACTTATCCATCAGCTTGTCCGCAAGGCGGTGCAGCCGTTCAACGCGCTTGACTTCCTGCTCCACAGACATATCCATATATTTTTGTTCCACCTTGGCCCTGTAGTCGTTCCTCTGCTCCGTCCACTTTTCGTTAGCTGCCCTCTTACGCAGCGTGGACTGTGAACAGCTGTACTCGTCTGCCAGGGTCCGCAGGCTCTTACTGCCAGAGACATATTCTCGCCTCACCCTATTCCAGTCCACTTGATCACCTCACTATGATTTAAGCATAACAAAAAGAGGGTGACTTTCGTCACCCCCCCGATGATACCATTGCTATGCGTCATCGTGCAGCTGTGCCAGCGGACAGCCTTTCCAGCAGTAAGAGGTGCAGAATGACCGCATGTGTTCATCTTTTTTGACCTTAGACCGAAATACCACACGCAGCCCGGAACTATCATACACAGCCGGTGCACAGTTGATCTGTACCGTCTCCTGGCTGTCATAGTAAGGACAGATAACCTTGGCATCTCCGTAGTTCTTCTGCTTTGATTTTGACATTGGGTGCCTCCTTAGCGGCCTGTACTCCCGAACCCGCCGTTACCGCGTTCGGTGTCTGCCAGCTTGTCCACCAGCACCAACTCCGGCGTATCGATCTTGACCACCACCAGCTGGCTGATCTTGTCCCCACGGTGCACGGCATAATCCGCACCGCTGTGGTTGTACAGCTTCACCGCAATGCTGCCGGTGTAACCCACATCAATTACGCCATCGCTTGTAATGCCGTATTTTACATTTAGTCCACTTTTGGACTTGAGAAATCCTGCTGTGTGTACCGGCAGTTCAATATGTACTCCGGTGTCAACGGTCACCGCTCCATGTGCAGGAACAACCGTATCAATCGGTGATAACAAGTCAAGTCCTGCGTCTGTATCATGTGCTCTTACAGGCATGAGTGCCTGTTCGTCCAGTTGAATGTTCATTCGTCGTCCTCCTCTTCGTCGTCCTCCTCATAGATAATTTCCAATCCATAGGCCACCGCTGCGGCGTGTTCAATCTGACAACCCCTTGCCTGTTCCCAGCCACGGCAGAAGTAAGCAGCGTGGCACTTGCTCATATTCTCCAGCGACTTGGCAAGGAAGCATAGCGGGATATTGACCACACCTCTTTCTTTCATTGCCTTATCGCTGTACCACTCATCAGTAAACAGCGTGTTCACGACCTCATATTCTCTTTCCTTCAATGCCCGGATTGCTTTATCTCTTGTAGCGATAATCTCCGCCTCACTCTTTCCAGCCATCGGCTGGCTCAACATTGCTTTCTTCATTTTGTTTCTCCTTTCAAATCATTCCAATCTAAATTCTGTCCGCATTCCGGGCAAAATTTATAGTCATCATAATCAAGTTCATAATCTGTTCGGCAGCAAGGGCATATCCAAGTGTCGTAAATCAAATAGCCATTATCGTCATATCCGTCACCGATAAGGTCTGGCTTTTTTGGTATCTGCTTTTCTACGGCATTTTCAACCATATTCAAAGCCTTATTGATCACGCCACTTTCGTATGGCATTTCGTTCTTGATTATTTCAAGCGCTTCTTGATTTGTCATTTTCTGTACCTCTTTTCTGCGGACTGAATCCGCTCGTAAATGTCCTCAAGAGACTCCGCAACCTCGACATAATCCTCCTCGCCGCCAGTAAAACAGACAGTGTTTTTACCCTGTACGCAGGTGACAGCAGTGACAAGGTTGAGATTTACAAGTACCTGCCCGATTGTCGGACTTGTGAGCCAAATGAACATTGTCATACCTCCTCAAAAATGTCGAGAGAAACGGTGATTTCGTCATCTTCGGTATCGTCTATGGCAACATAACCAATGCCGTCACATACACCATACAACGGGCAACAGTCCAAATCTTCACCCATTGCTCCGATGAAACTGTCGCGGTCGATTTCAACCACTTTGAAATATCGTGCCATTATTTCTCCTTTCCGGTAATTAACTCAGAATATGGAAGACTCTTAATCCAATCCATAAATCCAACAGACCATTCGTCCAACTTATGATTGTTACGAGATTTATAAATATTTGCCAGGACTTCATAATTCAGCATAACCGTCCGTTTCTGATTGTAAGAGCTTGGCAAGAGCTGAATCATTTGCCACCACCACTCTTTTTTAGCGTCTGTATTACACCAATGATATGCGTCCCTTGCCTCGTTCAATAGCTTAATAGTTTCTTTCAAATGAACGAGCCAAGAATTTTCAAGATATTCACAACTAAAATCTTCTATCGTAAATTCCTTTTCTGCAATCTTGTGCATAGTTGAACAAGAGTTAGCAACTGTTCCGACCTTATATGTGTCAAATTCTTTCCACCAATATAAAGGTGCAGCAATATCAACGTATACAGTAATCATCCGCATAAACTTACGATGGTCTGTGCCGGCATTGCGGAGACGAGTCATAAGATTCATGTCGTCATAGCCAACAACAAACTCTTTATTTTCCATTCGACTCTTGCAATGATTTCTATCAGCTCTACATGTATGGCAAGCGACCGTATCAAAGCAAATCCCACTATCACTCTTATCCCAAGAATTCATAGGATTGCGCATTCCTCTAATGGCCGCCTCCCAACCCATAACTTCAGTGTTTTCAAATTTAATCATTTGATTTTACGCTCCTTTAGAAATCTTCTAATCGTCTTACCGTCAGGTGCCAGGTGTTTGCGGCAGCCGTATTCATTGCTGCCCAGGTTGCGGCCATACTGGCAGCGATCACAGCGCACATAGAATGCACATTGTTCAGCCATCTGTCCGTGTCCTCCAGTTCCGCAGCTCGACCTCCACATAGCCATCCAAGTCATAGGTCTTGAGCACTTGCAACTCCACCACCTGCTTGTCATCCGGATAGGCCAGGCCGTTCAATGCATCCAGCACGATCTTGGCGATGTTGTCCGTGTCCGGCTTTTTTGTGGGCAGCACCCTGCCGGCCATCATCTCCACCTTACGCTTTTTGCTGGCACTCTTAGGAATGCCAAACGCTGCAATGATCGTTGCACTGACCGGCTCGTCCACAGCGAAGGCCATCAGATCTCCATATACCTGCCGGTAGCAGAACCGCACCTCGTCCTCGTAGTCCTTGGTCTTCCTGGGCGTATATGTAGCAATATGGTCACCCCGGCGCACAGCCCGGTGCCGTCCCTTGCCCTGGGGCTCTCCCTGTATCGTCAATCGTACCATCATCTTGCCGTCACCAGCCTTTCATAGATCTGCTGGGCCATTGCTGCCGTGGCCAGCTCTTCATCGCCGTGAGCGTTCAGCCGCTTGGCGTACCGCAGCAGCGGCTCCGGGTTGTTCTCGTCCACCAGCATGTACCCAAAGTCACCGGTGACGATGGGCACGCCCTGTTCCTGCATGGCCTTGCGCTCCGATCGCAAGTCCCGCTCGCTAATGCGCGTCCGCCGCGCCAGCTCTTTGCCCCTCACCGGCATGCCGGGCGGGATCAGTGCGTCATAGATCAACGCCTGCCGTGGTGTCAGTTTGTTCAGTTCCATAGGCCCTCCTAAAACTTGATGTCTGTGTTGTTCATGGTGTCCCGCTTGATCTGCTCCAGGTCGTAAGAGGGCTTGCCTTGCAGTGCCCCACTGTTCTTCCTGTCCTCTGCGCCCCACTTCTGCAAAACAGAGAAGTGGTCGTAATAGGTTTTGTGGGTGTTGTGAATGTGGAAGGACAAGTTCTTGATAAGCCGCTGCCAGTCAAGTGGGAATTGCGCTTTCAGCTTCTCCAGTTCTTCATCGGTTAAACGCACATTTCGATATTCGCCATATAATTTTGCGGGCGTGCACGCGCTCGCGCGCTCTCTCCCTTCTCTCATTCTTTTATTCTTGCATTCTTGTTTATAGAAAGCGCTTGTTATTTGATTGTTATCTGTTTGTTGTTTGTTTGTTATTTGATTGTTATCTGTTTGTTGCCTATCGCTTTCCGACCCTTGATATTTGGCGTAGTTACGCAGGATAATAACGGTATTTTTGTTTGTTACATTCTTGGAAATCTCGCCAGTTTTTTGCAAGTGTTTCAGCGCCGTTCTCACTTGCATATCTGACAGCCCGCTACCGCTTGCCAAAGCGCTGATGGAGGTTACCACGGAGCCGCTGCTCAGCGTTTGGCCTCGCCATTGCTGCGGCTCCCTGTTGACGATAAGCAATAAATGCAAGAACAGCTTGAATGTGGGTACATCGGTGTACCACTCCCAATCCAGCAGTTGCCGGTAGGCTTTCACCCAACCCTGATTGCTCATATCTACTCCTTAAAACGGCAGGTCGTCATCATCATCAATGGGCTCAAACTCTGCGTCCGGTGCGGGTGCTGCAGTCTGTGCGCCACTCTCTGCCTTAGAACCGCAGAAGGACACCTGGCTGGCCACCAGCTGCACGCTCTTGCGTTTCTCGCCGTTCTGGTCCGTATAGTTGTCTGTCTGCAAAGAACCCTCCACGGCGATCATGGAGCCTTTGTGGAAGTATTTGCACACAAATTCTGCCGTCTGCCGCCAGGCGGTGCAGTCGATAAAGTCCGTCTTGCGTTCCTCGCCTGCCTTCTGATAGCTGCGGTCCACAGCCACCTGAAAGCGCACAACGGAGACGCCGCTGGGCGTGGCTCTCAGTTCCGGTTCGTAGGTCAGTCGACCCATAATTACAACACTGTTAATCATAGATAATTCCTCCCAAAAATAGATAAAAAGTCCTTGTCCGGGTAGGTAGCTTCAAATGCCTGCTGCCCTACCCGGTGTAAATAGTCCATCGTCTGCTTGCAGTGGTGTGCACCTCTCGGCGGCTCGTTGTGGCAATCATGGCACAGAAGCACCGTCAAGCCGTATTTCTCGCTTTTTCGTCTGTTATATGCCCCGAATACATGGTGTCGCTCCAGGGCCCGCACAGAGCCGCACAGGTAGCACTGCCGCTGCTCTTCCGGCTGAATAATGCTCTTCTTCACTGTTTCCGTTCCTCCCAAGCAGACATCAGCTGCGCCAGCTCCGCCGGCGGCATAGTCTCAATGCCCAGTGCTTTGCAGTCCTGCACCACGGCGTCTATGAGCCGAGCCATGCGCTTTGTTCCGTAGCAACTTGTGCCGTAATAGAACCGCACCAGCGAGGTGCGCGGGTAGATGCCATCATCCACTTTCTCCGCTGTCCAGCCCAGGCCGTTCCTCCCCCATGATTTCGTCATGGCCTCAACGGCTGTGTCCGGCAGCTGATACTCCACCGAACGGCCATACTGCCGCACATAGCCCCGGTAGATCTCGTCCTTGGTGATCTGCGGGTCGTTCTTGGCCAACTCCGCTTGCAGCTTGCCGATCAATGCCCACATGTAGGCGTTGGCATCCAGGCTCCGGCGTTTCGGCTTTGGCTTGATCTCCAGCACATAATCCTTTTGCTCTGCCAGGGAGCCTATGAACGCCCCCACCTTGGCCATAGTGGGCACCAGGTCAGCTTTTTTGAATTCGATTTTCATAGACCTAACTTCATGAAGATCTTATCAGCTTGTTGCCGGGTCAGATCTTCAATGCGGCTCACCTTGTAATAGGCCAAAGCCTTTTTGACCCACTCATTCTCTGAATTTTCTTTCAGTATTGCCGCCTGATCCGGGCTGATCTTCTCCGCTGCCTGCTGCCGTGCCTGTTCTTTCTTCGTGTCCTGGGGCTGCACCTGCTGGTACTTTGTCCGATCAGCTGCCCAGTACACATCTGCACCGAACCCTAGCATCTTGCAGCACACCGACAGAGCGTCCGTATAAGCCATCTTGTAGCACTCATCGGAGGTGTACAGGCCTTTACTCTCCTTAGCCACCAACGAGGAACCGCCAATACCCGGGATAGGGGCGCTCCATGCATCGTTGTACTTCACATAGAGCAGCAGTTGCACATACACAGTCACTACGCCGTCCGCACCCTGATCTTGCCATGTGCGGCTGACTTCCACCTTCCAACCGATACCACAAGGGCCAAACTGCTCCGTCAGTGCCTTGATACGCCACATTGGGTTAATATCAGTCATGCCCTTTAAGCGGCCTGCGCTAATGTTCTTCTTGGCGCTGTCCGGAACCTTGCGCACCGCCTCATATATCTTCATGTTCTCCATTCCATTCACCTCACTTAATCACGCAGCTGGGGGTCTCAATCAGCGCCGCACCGGCTACCGTCTCCCCTGCCAGCAGAGCTTTTCGGATAGACGCCTTGTCCACCTTGGGCGGCTGGGGCTGCATGTATTCTGCCGGCACCGCTGCCAGGTTGAACACATCCACCGACTTGCTCGAGGTACTGGTCAGTACGAACCGTCCGGCCTGCACCTTATCCTGCTGGGTGGCAGCCAGGTACGCCGCCAGGGTCTTCTTCATCCGCTTAATGGCGTTGTCCGCCCGCCTCTGTTTATCAGCGAAGAAGTCCTTTTCTCGCTTGTAGTCCTCCACATCCGCCGTCAGCTGCCGGATTACCATACCGTAGTCCTCCAGCTTTTCCGGCACCATCATGCTGTCCAGTGTGTCCTGGACCGTCTGCTCGTCAATCTCTCCGGCTTCCAGCAGCTCCATCAGCTGGGCTGCCTGGCCGGTCAGTTCATACAGTGTCGCCATATCGTTCTCCTTTATCTATATTCAGTACAATGCGGGCCTCTGCCCGCACCTCTGGGTCGCAGTCTTGGGGGCAAAAGCCGTAGTCCTGCACAAACTTGTCCATCTCTGCGCTGGTCATCAGATCACCCCCAGGTCGTAGCAGCTGCGAAGCCAGTTTTCGCTGCGCCGCACAATGGTCGCTTCCTTGTTGCTCTCGTCCAGCAGCTGCTCCAACTTCTCGCAAGCACATTCCCAGCAGTAGCTACCGCTGGGCTCATCGTTGCCCGCACCGATGGAGAAACCATAACCCTCAATGGTAATGTCGCAGCTGTCACAGGCGATCACGCCCGCCTCCTTGTCATACATCGGCATTCTCCTCCTGCTTGTCTTCGTCATACACCAGCGGGCGAACAAACCCATACGCCTTAGGCAGCGTCAGCAGAGTCTCGCTCACAGGTACAGATACAGCCTCCAACACATCGTATGTACAGCCCTGCACGGCCACTCTGTAACCGGACTGTATATCGCTGAACCCAGGAGCACGGCACACCTTGCCGTTGGTCATGATCACCAAATCCATATATTCATTACTCATTTTCATCATCCTTTCCAAGTTGAATTGCGTGCAAATACGCCAATTCAAAATCTGTCAGCGGCGCCAGCAGCACCACTCTATCCTTATCATCTTCAACCACCAGCTGCTTGTCCTGTCGAAGTTCGTCCTCGTCCTTGGGCAGTACGAACACTGCCAGGGCGATCAATGCGCAGCCGGTTCCGCTGATTGCCACGGACACCCACCAGTACGGATTATCCGCCACAAGGCAGCAGCCAAACACCACCAACAGGAAGCCGGTGACCACCAGCACTATTCCTGCCTTTTCTCGTTTCGTCATTGGTTTTCTCCTTAATACTCCACCGCTTCTTGGCGGTTGATGAAAAAATGAATGCCATGCGAACACTCGTTCCATCTATCATCATCGAAAGAGTCCGGATACACATTTTCACCGATCTTATATTCAATCGGTTCATAAGCATGGTTGGTCACATGATCGACTTCAGCCTGGCTACCGTCCATATTCGTGATAGCCACCACCTTGGCATAACTGGATCTGCACTTTCTCGTGGTTGCTGAACAGCGTTTTGCGTCTTGTGGAATCAAAAGTTCGATAATGTATGAGCCACACTTTTTGAACGCCGTGAAAGAGCCTTTTTCAGGACACACAAGCGGTATGAAGGGAATGTTTTTGGCTCCACGCAGGTCGGCTCCACGCAGGTTGGCTCCACGCAGGTCGGCTCCACGCAGGTTGACTCCACGCAGGTCGGCTCCACGCAGGTCGGCTCCACGCAGGTTGGCTTCACGCAGGTCGGCTCCACGCAGGTTGACTCCACGCAGGTTGGCTCCACGCAGGTTGGCTCTCTCGCCGCCGTCCTCATCGTTCAACCACTTACGGTGGCGTTCCAGTATCTCTTTCAACTTCTCATTATCCATTGTTATTCTCCTTTGCAGTTGACTGCCGTCTTTTCTCGTCTTGTCATATCTTCGCCAACTCCTTAACCTCATCCGGGTGCTGGGCGTAGTAGTCGCTCATGCTCTCTGTGAGCCGGTGCGCCATCGCCGCCAGCATGCGGCTGTGTTCTTCTTCCGTCAAGTCCTCCAAGGGCTTAACCTTGCCGTCCACCATAACCATGATCACGGTGGTCAGTTCTTTCTTCATTTCGTTCACCTCAATTAAAGTTACGCAAGGCCGGATTGTCCGTATGCCTTGACTTTTTCTCTCTCAACGCCTATACTATAGGTGTTGATAATTGTGTTTACTCATTATATTAAGCTTATCAACTCCTTTGACCGACTGTGCCCGCAGTCGGTCCTTTTTATTTGCCAGCCCTTAAATCAGCAGCAGACCGCCCGCTGCGATAAATGTGATGTTGGGTGGGGCGGGCGTGCGGGAAATCAAAAAAGAAAAGAAAGAAAGAGAAATGAAAAAATACATTCCCGCTGCCTGCTGCTTATCTAAAGGCTGGCCGTATATTTAGTTGTTGCGCTCGGCGATGATCTCGTTGATTGCGCCGAGGATCCGCTCTTTTGCCTGGGGCGGTTTGCGCTTGCCGGTTAAAATCATCGAGATATAGTCAGTTGTACATCCCATTTTGCTCGCCACGGCTTTTTGGGTTATTTTGTTGATGTGCATTGTGCCGACTGCTTCCGCAATCCAACTGTCCATTTTTTTACTCCTTTCCGCCGTTTCGTTCTAAAAAACGAACATTTTTTGAATTTGTAGTTGTATTTTCCGAACTGTTGTGCTATTATGAATGTGCAAATCAACAGCACATTGGACTGACAAGAGGTAGCGCTCTCATAGTCCGGCTTGTTTCGTGTTCGGTAAACCTAACTACAAGTGCAATTATAATTCGGTAATATGAATTTGTCAACACTAAAAGTTAGGTTTTATGAACTTTTGTAAACTTTGCACAAAAACAGAGGTATAAAACTATGACTTTTTACGATAGATACCAACAGCTTTGTGTGGAAGCTGGTTCTTCGGCGACTGGTGTTGCCGTTTCAGTTGGTATATCCCGTGCCTCTGTCAGCGACTGGAAAAACAAAGGGGCTGTGCCATCTGCTTCCAGCTTGAAAAAGATCGCTGACTACTTTGGTGTCTCTACCGACTACCTTTTGGGAAATACGGACATAAAAAATCCCCCGGACCAACAAAGTCCGGAGGAGATAGCTAAAGTGGCACTATTTGGTGGTGACGGTGAAGTCACCGATGAGATGTGGAACGAAGTTAAAGGATTTGTAGAATTTATCAAAGATAAGAGAAAGAGAGAGAATGACAACAACTGAGTCCCTGTTCGATGAGATCGAGCGCAATAATATTGAGGTGTATCTGGGCAGTATGCCCGCTGCCAAGTCTGCGTCTGCCAACATTGGAAACGACTACTACATAGCGTTGGACGAGCAGAGCTTGGAAAGCACCGCAGAGGCCCGCTGCCGCCTGGCCCACGAAGCCGGGCATTGCATAACCGGGTCGTTTTACAACCTATACGCACCGTTTGACCGGCGCAGTAAGCACGAACGCCGGGCAGATAAGTGGGCGGTAAAAAAGTTGATCCCCAAGGCCGAGTTGGAGGCGCAGCTGCGCCAGGGGCTGGAGCCTTACGAGCTGGCCGAGCATTTCAATGTGACGGAGAACTATATACACAAGGCCATTGAATTCTACTTTGAATGTGGAATTGCATAACCAACTGAAAATCGAACGGTAAAATTTGTATATACCGCCGCATGGCGATATAAATATTATGTGGAAAAAGAAAGAGAGACAATACATGAGTTATTCTGACGATAACCAGGACATATTCATTCGCACATTAAAGCACACAATGCAAACAAAAGAACCGTTCACGCTGGACGGAGTAGTTACAACTATCGCTATCTTTTCTATTGACGAAGAGGACAAAAACCGATACAGTTTAATCAACGCCAACGATATATCAAAATGTGATGCCGCTATTGCTGCAACGCTGTTTTTCTTGGTGCAAAATGATCCGATTATAGTAGCCGAAACTACACCGAGACTAATTTCAGCATTGAGTTACCTTTATCAAGATAGTTTTTCAAAAGAGTACATAGAAGCAATACTGGAAAATCGGTTCAAATATCTCCGATCCAATCTGGAAAACTCTTCAGACGAAAATTTAGAAGCAAAAGCTATCTCACTACTTTTCAATATCATATCGCAAGATATCGTTAACGGCCACTACATTCCTATCACATCAAATCCGCCAGTAGCGCTATTGGGTTTTGATGATGCAGTTGAGCTCAAGATAGAAATAAAGGACTACTTAAACTCAGTTTTAGATTATGCTTTCAGATTTACTGAAGAGTCCGAAAAATCATATCAATCATCCAAAAGCAGCTCTATTTCGCACAATCAAAAAGCTGCAGATCCATACAATGTAGACGATGTAGAAGTGAATATCGTCAAGCCGAAATATGCCACCACGCATACTACAGACCGCAAAACAAAGATTGCATTTATTTGCATGGCTATAGCGATTGTCCTTGCCGTCATTTCTGCTGGCGTGGCCATCAGTAAAAACGCAGAATGCAACCAGCTAAAATCAGAAAAAGTTGATATTCAGCGATCATTGAAAAGTGTCAACGAACAATACGATGAGTTGCTGGCTCACTATAACACAGTTGCCGAAGAGAATGAGCAAGCATTTATCAACAATAATGAATATGTACTTGAGCTGTCATTTTACCAGCGCTACGCCGTGTGTACAAATGGCGGAAAATATTACCACAAATATTCATGTCCACGGTTTGACGAAAACAAAACCTTTTGGATATACAACACCGAAGCGGCAGAAAGTGACGGCCTCCGTCCATGCCCTGAATGCATCGGATAAGAAATCGGACCTACAAAAATCGGCCGGCAGTACGGCGCAGCTAAGGTGGTGCTTTACGGCATAGAGGACCGGGCGCAAATGACATAAAGCAAAGGCCTATCTGAGTTGCCGCTCAGATAGGCCTTTGCTTGAAAAGTAAGCTCGGTCAAACCGCCTATACTTTCCCCGTACATTATAAGTATAACGATCGAGGCTTCCTTTTGCAAGCGAATCCGGAATTTGCCCGAAAAAAATCTTGCTTGAGGAGGTGTTGCGCCTATGAGTAGTTCTCGTAACGAATCTGTAGAGTACATCTACACTGCGTTCATTACGCTCAAGAATGGCAAGCAGGGCATTCTTGAGCTACAATCTATGGGAGTGGTACAATGAAATATGCAGCGGCATATATCCGCGTAAGTGACGACCGGCAAGACGAGTACAGCCCGGACAGCCAGCTTAAGCTCATTCGTGAGTACGCCGGCAGAAACGGCTACTGCGTGCCGGATGAATATGTGTTCTATGACGATGGTATCTCCGGGCGCAGCGTAAAGAAGCGCAAGGCGTTCAATGATATGATCGCCTTTGCAAAAAGCAAGGAGCACCCATTTCAGGCAATTCTTGTATGGAAATTCAGCCGGTTTGCCCGCAACCAGGAAGAAAGCATCGTATATAAGTCCATGCTGCGGCGCATCGGCGTGTCGGTGATCTCCATATCCGAGACCATAGACGACTCGCCCTTTGCCCCGCTGATCGAGCGCATTATAGAATTCATGGACGAGTATTACAGCACCCGCCTGTCCCAGGAAGTGACCCGGGGCATGACGGAAAAGGCAAGCCGTGGCGAAGCCATGAGCGCCGGTGCCTTTGGCTACGACCTTCAAAACAAGGTGTTCACATCCAACGAGGACGCACCCACCGTGCGGTACATCTTTAATGCTTTTCTGTCCGGTAAAGGCTACCGTAAGATCGCCATGGAGCTGGACGCCATGGGCGTAAAAACCTACCGAGGCAACCCGCCGGACAACCGCTTTGTGGAGTACATACTGATGAACCCGGTGTATGCGGGTAAAATCCGCTGGAGCACAGACGGCAGAGCCTCCAGAGACCGGTACAAGGGCGATAACAGCAAGGTTATGTATGTGGACGGCAAGCACCAGCCGATCATAGATCAAGACACATTCGATCAAGTACAGGAGAAGATCATGGAACAGAAAAGACGGTATGGCAAATGGCAGCGCAAGGAGCAGCCGGTTGCATTCATGCTGAAAGGCCTTTTACGCTGCGACACCTGCGGTGCCACGCTCACCTATATTGCCGCCAGGGACCCCGCCGTGCAATGCCACAACTACGCCCGGGGCAAGTGCAAGGTATCGCACTACCTATCCCTACGCAAGGCCAACGCTGCGGTGATTGCTGCCATTGAGAAGTCCCTGGAGACCCTGGAATTTAATGTGCTTCCAAAGGAGCAGCTGCAAAACGAAGTGGTAGACTACTCACTACTCATTCGCAAGGAAGAAGATAAGATCAAGCGGGCCAGTGATGCCTACGATGCCGGGTATGACACACTGGAAGAGTATGGACGCAAAAAGCGGGCATTTCAAAATAAGATTGAAACACTCAAAGCCGAACAGGCCAAGGCCGAGAAGCAGCAAAGTAGCGAAATTCCGCCCCAGTTCGTACAGCAAGCCAGTTTTGTGCTGGATTTGATAAAGTCTCCGGATACAGCGGAAAGTGTCAAGAACGAAGCCCTGCGTTCCATTGTAGATCACATCACATTCAAAAAACCGGACAACACACTGGAGATATTCTACTATATTTGATGGATTTTCAACCGCATTTTCCGCCACGAATTGAAAAATAAGTGCGATTTTTGGCTTAACACCGTCATTTACTGTCCATATTTTGACTCTATATCTAAATGCAATACAGTCCGCCGTACTGACTGATGATAATGGATGCAGCGCGGGGATCCGGATTCTTAATATTGATGGGGTATTGCAATTTTTTTATATAACTAAACATACCATCTCTCCTTTTCTCTGCATACTATGCAGAGACGCCTGTTTGGGTGCGCATAGGAAGCGAGCTGTCAAAGCAAATTCCGTCCTTTTTGTGCAAATCGGTTGCCACGCAGGGCAAAATGTGGTAAAATAAAGGCTCAAAAAATCCCGCTGTTAGGGCAGAAAGCGAAGGTAGAATCATGGATGTATTTGAGGGAATCACAGCGCTGGCAGATTACGGCGTACGCACCGGTCTGATTGAAGAGTCGGATCGCACCTGGGCTGTCAATGCGTTACTGGCGGCGCTGGAACTGGACGCATACGAGGAACGCACCGTCACCGGCCAACCGGCACTGACGGAAATTTTAGGCTCTCTGCTGAACTATGCTTGCGCAAACGGGCTGTGCCAGGACTCTGTGGTGTACCGGGATCTGTTTGACACCAAGCTGATGGGTCTGCTGACCCCGCGACCCTCTGCGGTGATCCGCCGATTTTGGGATCTGTACGCAGAGAGCCCCAAGGCAGCCACAGATGATTACTATGCCTTTAGTAAGACCACCAATTACATTCGTGCGGACCGACTGGCCAAAGACGCTAAGTGGATCACTCCTACCCCTTACGGCGATATGGATATGACCATCAATCTGTCCAAGCCGGAGAAGGACCCCAAGGCCATTGCGGCTGCCCTGCAAATGAAGCAAAGCGCTTACCCCAAGTGCCAGCTGTGCAAGGAGAACGAGGGCTACGCCGGACGGGTCAATCACCCGGCACGGCAAAACCACCGGATCATTCCCCTGGAAATGGGCGGCGGTCCCTGGTTCTTGCAGTATTCGCCCTATGGCTACTATAACGAGCACTGTATTGTGTTTAATAGCCGGCACACGCCGATGAAAATCGACCGCAGCGCGTTCCAAAAGCTGTTTGATTTTGTAGAGAAGTTTCCCCACTATTTTGTAGGCTCCAATGCAGACCTTCCCATCGTGGGCGGCTCCATTCTCACCCACGAGCACTTCCAAGGCGGGCACTATACCTTTGCCATGACAAAGGCACCGATAGAGACCCCCTATGCCTTTGCCGGATATAAAGATATTGAGGCCGGAATCGTCAAGTGGCCCATGTCCGTACTGCGCCTGCGTGGGGATGAACCGGCGCGCATTTGCGACCTGGCAGACAGAGTGCTGCAAGCCTGGCGCGGCTATACGGACCCGGATGCCTTTATCTACGCCGAAACCGATGGCACGCCCCACAACACCATTACCCCTATCGCCCGGTTCCGGAACGGTAAATATGAACTGGACCTGGTGCTGCGCAACAACATTACCACCCCGGCGTGCCCGGACGGTCTGTACCATCCCCACCCGGAGTACCACCATATTAAGAAAGAGAATATCGGCCTGATTGAGGTTATGGGTTTGGCGGTACTGCCCGCCCGGTTAAAGACGGAGCTGGAGCTGTTGCGTGACGCACTGCTCCATGGCACAGACATTGCCGCCGACGAACGCATTGCCAAACACAAGGACTGGGCAATGGAGATCGCCGCCAAGAACGCCTTAACCGCCGAGAATTGCATGGACATTCTGCAACAGGAAGTGGGCAAAGTCTTTGCTGCCATTTTGGAGCAGTGCGGCGTGTTTGACCGTAATGAAGCCGGTAAAGCCCAGTTTCTGCGCTTCCTAAGCAGCATAGAAACAGCATAAAACAAATAGATGCAAAGAAGCCGCACAGAAATATCTGTGCGGCTTTGTTTTGTTCATTTATAATCAGACTTTGATTTGCACGGCTTTGCGGTACACCGCCAGGGCAATACCGGCGGTGAACAACTCGGTGATCCAAAAGGCATGCCACACGCCGGCGGCGCCCAGCACTCGACTCAGAAGGAATGCCAACGGGACGATGATGACCAAATACCGGCAAAGAGAAATCACTAAGGACGGCGTGCCCTTGCCCAGTCCCTCCAGCGCACCGGAAGCAGTCACCGATACGGCGGACACAATGAACCCGCCGCTGATGATTCGCAGCGCTGTTTTACCGGCAGCAACAGTAGCTGCATTCTCGGTAAAAAGGCCAATCAGTTGACCGGGGATCACCAGGCACAGCACGGTGCCCACCACCATAATGGCAGCAGTCATCACTAATACGGTGCGGAAGATCTGCTTGACCCGCCCATATTCCTTGGCGCCGTAATTGAACCCAATCACCGGGCGCATGCCCTGCACAATGCCGTTGGCCGGCAGGTACAGAAACGTTTGCAGTTTGTAATATGCGCCTAAAATCAGCACATAGGTTTTAGAGAATGCAGCCAAGATGGCGTTCAGTGCAGAGATCAGCACCGAAGGCAAAGCCAAATTCAGTACCGCCGGAATACCGATGGCATACAAGCGACCCACCAGGTGCCGGGACGGCCGCAGGTGCTGCAAGCGGATCTTGACAGAAATGGGACGCAGGTAATAGAACAGCAGGTAGATCACCAGAGTAAGCACCTGACCCAGTCCGGTAGCCAGCGCTGCGCCGTCAATGCCCATTTTGGGGAACGGCCCCAGGCCGAAGATCAACAGCGGATCCAAAATAATATTGGCCAGGCAGCCCAGGCCCAGACCCACCATGGTCACCTTCATACGACCTACTGCCTGAAAAATCTTTTCAAATGCCAAATCAGCGTTGATTATAATGGAAAAGCCAAACACAATACGCCCGTAGCGCACCCCCAGGTCAATCACCGCCCGGTCCTTGGTAAACGCCTGCAAAAACAGCGGGATGATGGCAATACACACGCCGGTGAGCAGCACCCCGTGCACCAGCGCCCACAGCATGCCCTGCGTGGCTGCCTGGTCCGCGCGTTTCTGCTTTCCGGCGCCCAAATACAAAGCGATCACGGCGCTGATCCCCACGCCAAAGCCGATGGCAATGGCGTTGACCAGATTTTGCAAGGGATACACCAGGGACAACGCCGTCATAGCGTTCTCGCTGATGCGAGCCACAAAGTAGCTGTCTACAATATTATAAAGAGCGTTCACCAACATGGAGAGCACCATGGGCAGCGCCATAGAGGTAATCAGCGGCAACACTGCCTTTTTGCGCATAAACTGTTCGTCCATCTGTTTTCCTTTCTGCTTGCAGGTATAAAAAAGCCACGCACCCCAAAGAGTGTGTGGCGAAAAGATGAGCAACTCCGGAAAAATCCACAACCGAATTTTCGTCCCGTATTGTAGCATAGCCGCCGCCTGCTGTCAAGCGGCAAATACGATGTGGATAAAAAGGAGTTTGCATCTATCTCTGCTTTTTTCTCTTTTTCGCTTGCCAAGCCGCCAAGAAGGCAATCGCAACACCTAACAAAAGCAGCACAACCACCAGCGGAGCTTTAGATCCCGCAGTTGCCTTTTGCTGGTTTGACTGATCGGCTGCAACTTCATCTTGCGGCGTATAAAGCGCGGCAAGAATAGCCATGACCGTGTCTGTATTTACATTCTGCGTCATCTTTGGCAAGGACGGATCAGCACTTATCAATCGCTGTTGTACAGCCACTGCAAAAGCCGTTCGATCACGCACGCTCTGAACAGACGAAGCCTGCACTTTTTTCAGTTCCGCAGAGATGATCGCTTGTGCAGCAGCGGTTCCCATACCGTTTTCTACCTTTCGGATATATTCTCCTTGAAAGGCAGATTGATAGGCACTTTGCACATTTTCAAAACTCGTCATAGCATAGGACGAATCCCCCATCCTTTTTTCCAAGTTTGCATTAAAAGCATCTAAAAACGCTTTCTTCTGTTTCACATCTGCAATGGAGGCGTAATGCTGTTGCTTGAGCGTTTGCTCAACCGTTCTTAAAATCACTTCGTTTGCAATGCCTTTTTTAGAATTTGAAAGTGTAGTTTTGGCACCGGCCTCCGACTCAGAACCGGATTGTTCGCTTTTCTGCTCTGTGCCATATAGCTCAATATCATTGCATTGCAAGAAAACATTTTGATATTTTTCATTAAAAGTATCTTCCCTACTATAAGCTATTTTGATCTTTGCGCAATTGAAATCGGCTATTTTCTGAATTTGGAAAATAAACAGAACGCCGTTTGTCTTAACTGCATTCGTGTGGTGCCATAAAACTTGAAAATGACCGATCTGCTCGCCAAAATCTGTTGCAAAATCGCCGACACTCAGCACCTCTCCCTTAGCAATAGAGCGCACATCTACTTGCGCGGCGGGGTATTCGACAGATAGCTTGATTCCCATAAGGCCGCTATTGTCCTTGATGCGAACCGAGACCTCTGACAGTTCGCTTGTTATGACACTTGGCGCATGCAAATACACGGTGGGTTGTGATCGGGCATACGCAACTGTACCCGCTTGCAGCATAATAAGGCCTGCTATAATCACAGCGATGATTTTCTTCATTCTCTTTCACCCTTAAAATTGCCACTGCACCGAAATCGATGCAGTGGCAAAGTACATTACAGCGTTTCTTTACCCACAAGGTATCTGGCAACCATGGCGGCGTCTTTATTGTTGATCTTGCCGTCGCCGTTTACATCCATAGCCAGCATCTGGCATTCCTTGGCCGTGATCTTTGAGAGCAAATACTTATTCATTGCCGCAACATCGCGGTTGTTGATCAAGCCATCGCCGTTCATATCGCCTGTAACCACAACAGTTCTCTTGTCAGTATTGCCAAGACGAATAACCGTGCCGGTGCCCACATAATCTGTGGACTTGAGCGATATACCGTTAATACTCTCAAACTGCAGCCCACTGTTGGCAAACTCTTGCTGCACAGAAGCAACCGTAGACTTTATCGCCACGCGGCGCACAAAGCCGGCGGAATCGTAATTCAGCTTTGCGTTGTCCTTCAAAGCAATGGTGGTACCCAAATTGGCCTTAACCGCAATACGGCAGGTAGCTTTTTCCTTTGTCTTCTCTACCATTGCCGTTATGGTTGTTTCGCCTTCGGAAAGTGCAAGCACATTTCCTGCGTCATCAACCGAGGCCACACCCGGATTGCTTGAAGTCCAAATCACCGTTTCACTGGCCAAGTTCGCAGGTGTAATTGTAGCATTCAGTCGCATAGATGTGTTGGTAAACATGGAGGCGTTGGTTTGGTCTAACGCAATTCTTGCATATTCCGCGGTTTTGAAGTATTTTCCGGTCACGACCGTGTCCTCTGTAATACAATCAAAATCACGATCCCAACCACTGAAAACATAACCGGGAACCGAGTCCGTCGCCGGTTCTGTCGCTGCACCCATATATTCTACCTGCTGGGTATCCAGCTCTGTTCCATCTTGCATTTGAAATACAACCTTATACTTCTTTGCGGTATAATTTGCATACAAAATCCAACTGCTTGTGATCTTGGTATTCAGCGCGAACTTGGTTTTGCACTCTGCATCCTTGTAAAGACCTTCCAGCGTGTACCCGTCGACTGCAATCTTGGAAGCATCATACGCCTGCCCATCCTGCACCAGCGATACAAACGGCGCATCGCCAAAGCCGGTATTTACAGTAACGATATGATAATTCTTATTTGCATAACGATAAAGCGTGGTCGTTTGCTTTTCCCGTGTTTCACTTGTCACCGGCGCATTCACTGTCCAGGCTGTCCACTTGTAGTATTCTGCATTTTGATAACGGGAACGATACTGTGTCTTTTCTCCGCTGATTTTTGTCTGATTAAACCATCTTTGGCCGTTGTGTACATAGTAAGAGGTGTTGTCATCCAAAAAGCCTGCTACCGTCAAACGACTGTCGTAAACCACCGTCTCCAGCGTGAAAGAATAACCGCTCACTTTCTTGGGTGCATACTGTACGGTTCCGCTGGCGTCCGTGTATTTATAATGTGTATACTTGTAGTGCGTAACCGTCGGATCCTCTACCTTGCGTGTCGCCACCTCAAAGCCGATATAGCGGGTGTCTTTCGCAATCGGGCTGTCCTGCCACGCTGTGTAATCTGAATAGGTGGTCTTAGACAGCGTCCAGCCGTTTGATTTCAGCGTATTTTGGTCAGCGACCTTGCAAACGGTTTTAACATCCTTGTAGCGATAACCGGTTTTGCTTTCCAACGTATAATCATTGGGGTGTGCGGTCACTTCCGTCGGCAATGCGCTCTTTTGCATCCAGGCACTGGGGGCGGCAGAAGTGTTGATACAGTAATATTTTGTACTTTCTTCGCTGTCGTTTTTGCCCAAACTGGTGGCGTAAAAAGAGATTTGACAAGTCTTGCTGACGGTGATGGGTCCGGTATAGATCTGCTCTGTGGACTCGTCGTCATTCAGATAGTAGTAAATCACCGCGTTTTGATCCGATGAAGTCAAGGTAAGTTGAATACGGTTTTTGAATTCACCGCTTTCATAATTTGCAGTCGGAGTCGGCGTTGTCTCTGCAAAATAATAAGCCGGATAAACCGCAATATCATGATCCACTTCCTCGTATTCATCTGCATTAAACCAACCGGCAAACTGCTTGCCGTCGGCAGAATCATTCACATCCTCCGGTGCCTTGGCACAATCACCGTATGCCACCTTCTGCGTAGAGATCACATTGTTGTTAAAATCATAAAACTTCACGGTGTATGTATTGGTTTCATACTGCGCGGTCACAACCATATCCTGCTTAACGATAATATTACCTTTCAGAATTTGATCCCAACCGGAGAATGTTTTACCCTCTACTGTTTCAGCTTCCGGAGGCGTTAATATGTCTCCGTAATTGAACTTCTGAAGTTTGATACTTTGATTTTTCCAATCCACAAAAACAATCGTAAACTGCTTTTTGGTGAAATCGGAAAAGAAATCCGTATCCTCTGTAATATTGGTTGTGCTCTTGTCCCAGCCTACAAAGTCATACCCTTCCCTTGTAGGATTCTTCGGAACGGCAGCATTGGCGCCGTCCACCACAGTTTGTGTGCTGATCACCGTGCCGTCCCAGTCGTAGAACTTTACGGTATGCGTTGCTTTCGGCGCAGAAATTTTGTCCACTTCAATCAAGTTTGTCGTGCCCTCGATTCCGATTGCAACGGTATAATCGCCGGTTTCTACCGTCGGTTCATTACGCAATTTAAAGGAAAAAGAATAGGAACCGTCTTTCCCAACAACGGACTGTCCGATATATTCGTTGGTGTAGTCAGAAGCACCGGTATAGCCGTACACATAGAGGGTAATCTGCTTACCAGCAAAGGAGGCGTCTACCTTTTTACGAATGGTATACTGCTTGCCACTGTCGTTTTCAGCACCGGCCGAATTGCTTTTATAACGATATGCCGTTCGGGTTTCCACCTGCTTGGCAGAGGTAGCCGTTATGGAAGCGTCTGTCCAATCGGACCAGTCTTTCCAACGATAGAAATTATAAATGTACTGGTAGGTTCCGTAATTGTACTGGGTCTTGGAGCCGCTTTGATAAGTCTCGTTGCCGGAATCCCCGCTGTTATAGAACCAATAAGCGCTGGAACCGCACTCCGGACATGCTGACCCTCTATAAAGATCTCGACTGCCGCAGCTGGACTTTTTGTACCACTCAAATGCAGAATAGTTGCTGTAAAGGCCATGATAGGTGCCGCCGGCGTGATTGGTGGGGCAAAATGTATGATTGCCTCCGCCCCTTTTGTAGAAATGGTAGTATACATACTTCCAGCGCGTGCTGTATATCGGAACAGCTTGGGTGCTCAGCAACGCTCTTTTTCCCGTTTCATTGTCATAGGTGGACATAACGGAATCCTGATAGCCTGTTTGTGAGATCAGCTTTGTCTGTTTGGTACCGTCCCAGATCCAGCCGTCCATCGTTTTGCTGCTGCCGGTTTTTGTTTCCTTGTCCCGGAAGCGGTACTCTGTACGCGTTTCAATTTGCAGATCGGTACCGCTGGGCTTTGTACCGCTCCAGGCAGACCACATCAATCCCTGATCGATGGTAGCCGCCATATTTTCGGAAAACGGGACGCCGGACGAATAGCTGTCCACGATAATGACCTCAGCCGTGGTAGCAGCATAGTCACAGGGAATGAACACTTCCATACCCTTCTTTGTACCGCCTTTGGGAATACTAAACGCCGCCGACTCGGTGGCGTCCACCAGCTTACCGGTTTTTGTTTTCAAAGATACAACCGCACGGCCTCTTGTAATTGCATTGGGTGTATTGGTCAAATCAAAGTATACATAATAGCCGTCCGACTGCCGCTTGGCTGAAGTAATTTGACAAACAATCGGCAGCGTTTTATTCTTCCACTCATAAATGCCTTGCACATTGATCGTCTTGTTTGTGGCATCCGTGTAAACAGACTTGTAGTCCTGACTCTGCCACCCAACAAAAATATATCCGGTGGGAACATTCACATCCGTTGGCGGCGTAGCGTCTTTTCCGTATTCAACTTTTTCGCTTTTCAGAACTTTCTTTTCCTTGTCCAGGAAATTCACGGTATAGGTATTGATTTTGTAATTGGCACGAATGGTCCGGTTCGCAGTCACATTATAGAACGAATCGCTCCATCCCTGGAAGGTATAGCCTTTGCGCGTGGGGGACGCGGGCGCGGTTGCGCTCTCACCGTATCGCACACTTTGCGTATGCAGTTCTTTGCCGTCCCAGTCCACAAATTTTACAGTAGAATTGGCGTGTGCCGTACAAGTACGGGAATTGTTATTGGAGCTGGTCCCGGATTGGTTCTTTGCTTCAACATAAATGGTATATGTGCCCACCTTGCTTAATGTAAGCGTATAGGAGCGCGCATTCGCATCTGTACCCAGATCACGATTTTCTGCGCCGCGAACCGCCACATTATACGCCGTCGCCCGTGCGGAGCCGTTCCATGTAATTGTTACGCTCTTGCCTACGGCAATATCCGTTGCACTGATACCGGTAACGGTCGGCTTATCCGGAATGGCCGGCGGTGCAGGCGGGGTGGGTTGAGATTGATTACTGGAAGGCTGAATTCTATTGTACCAACCCCAGCCTCGATATCCTTTCGTTCTGAATCTTCTCAGTTTTACGCCACCATAACCACTTTCAGCATCATACATTTTTCCATTCCCGGCGTAAATTCCAACATGTCCATATTTTGAGTTCCATGATCTATCAAAAAACACCAACGCTCCTGTTGGTATATTATTAGCACTGGTAGAATTTATCCAATGATCGCCTGCGTTTAATGCACTTCCCATCGGAACTTTTCTATAGCCTGCACTTGTATAGCAATCGCTCACAAATAACTGACAATATCCATCGTAAGCATGCGGCTTGTTTGCAGCTACATAACGCGCATATGCCAATATTTGCTCCACCTGACTGTTTGCCGCTTGTGCCGTCATTGTTCCCGCCGGAAAAACCGATATGAGCATCAGCAGGGATAGCAACAGGGATAAAAACCTTGTACTTCGTTTTTTCATGGCATTTAGTCTCCTTTTCTTATTTTGTCTTCACGGTTTTTACTTTTGACCACGAAGAATAAATCGTAACATACCCTTTTTGCGTCTTCACTTTCTTATATGTACGAATACGCACATAGTATTTTTTCTTTGCTTTCAGTTTTTTAACCGTTTTAGCCGTAGATTTATTGTTACCTACATTGATCCATTTGGTCTTATTTTTGGTAAAGTTCTTGCTGGTGGAATACTGCAGCTGATAGCCGGTGGTTTGTGTTTTTTGCGCTTTCCACTTTACCCTCAGGCTTTTCTTTCCGCCTTGGAGTTTGGCCACGGTTGTGCCCTTTGGTACAATGGTGAATGTATATGTTTTTGCACCTTTATAGGCGCCCTTCAGCGTCAGTTTTACACTATATCGACCCACATTCTTGCAACCGCCGGAATAAGACACGGTGTAATGCTTGCCGGCTGTCAGTGTATTGCCCTTACTGTCCTTGACCGTTACTTTTGGTTTTTGGACTTTACCGTTATATGTGTATGTACTCTTGGACAACTTCACGCCGGCCACACGATACACTTTGTTCTTTGCTGCCGAATAACGACACACGGCACATCTTTTTTCCGACACACCGTCCTTGCTCCATGTAGCCGCCGTGGTGTACCACTTGTAGGTATGCGCTTTCTTTTTGATCACCTGACCGGTAGACAAGCACAAACCGCATTTGGTGCAATATATGTCGCCGCTATATCCCTCTGCGGTGCAGGTAGCTGCCTTTGCGCGCTCCGTTCGTGTTTGGCTGTGGTCGCATTTTGGATTCATGCGTATTGTGACTTTTTGGCAATCCAGTGTAACAGAATCATATTTTTCATTGAATGTATCGTCCATATTATAAGACAGCGTTAAGATCGAATTTTTGCTGTCACCGGAAAGTAATTTCACATGCAGCGTAAACAGGATATCATCCGCGATCACCCGATCGGTAGAATTCCACAGCACATCAAATTGACCCTCCGTATCTCCGATCGAGGTATTGAATGTACCGGAAAACTGTCTGCCGCAGGTTGCGGAAATCGGCTGAATATCCGAAGCCGTATAGACAATGCGCAGCCGATACCCCATCAAGCCGTGATTGTTGGTGATCTTAATCGGAATGGACAATGTATCATTTTTTCGTCCCACCGGAGAGTCTGCATATACCCGTGCCACCTCACTGGTAAAAGACGGCTGTACCACACAGGTACACGGCGTACAGGAAACTTCTTTTTGCTCTGCAGAAAAAGAAAGCTGATATTCGCCGGAATCGGCTTGCGCCTTTGCTTTCAGCCGGATTTCAACCGCGTCTGTCGCAGAAGGAACTGCATTCAGATTTGAAATTTGAATCACAAGCGCGTCACTGCGGAGCACACCGCTTGCCACGACACCATTCAAGCCCTTAACGGACAGAAATTCAAAATTCGTTTGGTCAAATCGCATATGCAGCGTACAGGCAGTCAAACCTTGTGCATTGTCCATACGCAAACGTACACCCACCGTCTCACCGGCAGTAACATTCTCTGTTTGCGCAGAGAATTTGACATATTTTGTAATACTCTTGTTCGTTACGGTAATCGGAATATCCTCGCATTGCAGTGCTACATCCCGAAAGGCGTCGTCAAATGTATCTTCCTGCGTATAGGACAAGTGGATCTTCGTTTTACCGACTGCACCGGCAGAAACAGAGAAATTCACATAAAATAAAATGCCGTCCTGTGCTACCGCTTCACTGCCTGCCCAATACACATGGATCTGTCCGCGCACCATATCGCCGTCTATGTTATCTTGGAGGCCGCCATTGGTCACCGGACCACTTTCTACGGAAAGAGGCGTAACAACGGACGGATCATAGTCTAATGACAATTTAAAGCCCAGCAAGCCGGTATTGGACTTTATCATTACCGGCACGCGAACCTGCTCACCTGCCAATGCCTGAGTCGCCGAACCGTAAACCGTTGGCCCATCTGCGGCAGCAAAAACAGACTCTGCACTGCACAGCATACTCAATGCCAAAGCTACCGCTAACAGCAGGCTTTGAAATCTTTTGAACAACCAAACCACTACCTTTCCCAATATATAGATATATACCTTAGTTATTGTACTGCAATAAGAATGGCACTTCTATACTCAAACAGCGTACAGTTCCCTATTTTCTTTGAAAAGCAACAACTGTTTTCAAAGCCTTAATAAGCAAAAACATATTTTTTTACAAAACCCCTTGACTTGGAGTAAGCTCAAAGTGCTATGATAAAGGCAACCAAAACAAGGAGATTTTATCTATGAAATACGCAACAGAAGAAGCATTTGTCAGTGCCAACACATTTGGCAAAGGCGCCGCCAACACGGCTTATGCCCAATACTTTGTAGGCAATTCTTATCTGAATCCCCTTACCGATCCCCAGGTCACGGCTCTTCATTTGTCCAATGTGACCTTTGAGCCGGGGTGCCGCAACAAATTGCGAAAGCCGCCAAACAATAACCCTAAAAAACAAGAACACCCCTGCACAGCAGCACGCCGTGCGGGGGTGTTCTTGCATCTGTATGCAGTTATAGAATGGTGGCGTGGCTGCCGCCGGTGGGAGCCTTGGTGACCAGAATCTGCCGGTCGATGGCCGTGCGCAGGTCCGCCACATGGGAGATGATTCCCACCAACCGGTCGCTGCGAGCCAGATCCGTTAGGGCGTGCAACGCCTGGTGGAGGGACTCCTCGTCCAGAGAGCCGAAGCCCTCGTCCACAAACATCGCGTCCAGCCGCACGCCGCCGGCGGCGCTCTGTACTCGATCCGACAGCCCCAGCGCCAGCGACAAAGAGGCCTTAAAGGACTCGCCGCCGGACAAACTCTTTACACTGCGGGTGGTGCCGTTATAATGGTCGATCACATCCAGATCCAGTCCGGACTGGTTGCGATTGTTCTCTGCCGTTTGGCGGCGCACCAGCTCGTACTGTCCGCCGGACATAACCATAAAGCGGGTGTTGGCACAGGCCAGCACCGCGTCCAAGTCCTGCATTTGCACATAGGTCTCCAAGGTGACCTTTTCTTTACCGGTCAAGTTGCCGGTGGCAGTATCTGCCAAGGCTTTTATCCAGCCGTAGCGGTGCTCCGCCGCCTCCAGTTCGGCCGCCGTGTGCCGCATTTGATCCAGCACCGTTTGATTGGTCTGGAGCCGAACAGCCAGTGTCTTGCCTTGATCGGTCAGCGTATGCAGCCGGGTCTGCAACTGCGCCAGCTGGGCACGCAATGCTGCCGGGTCCGCTGCCGGGCAAGTCTCCAACTGCTGCCGGGTCTGTTGCAAAGTGGCTGTCAAAGCCGCCGCCTGCATGTCCAGCTCTGCCACGGCAGCTTGCGCTTTTTGGTGTGCCTGCTCTAAGGCATTTCGTTTCTCCGTTAAACGACGCTGTTCCTCTTCCGCAGCCGACTGGGTAGCAAAAGGCAGTTCTGCCGCCAGTTCACTACACCGGCTTTGCTGCTGTTTGACCTCTTGTTGCAGCTGCTGCACCTGCAATTGCAATTCCGTCTGCTGCCGGGCACGCGCTGTGGTGCGCGCGGTGACTTGCGGCAAAGCCTGCTCCACCTGCGCCGCTTCTTCTGCGGCTGCCTGGGCGGCCTGCTTATTCGCTTCCGCCCCGGTACAAGCCGTCTGTGCCTGTGACAGCGCTTCTGCCAAAACCGATTGCGGCTCCTCCGGCAAATCGCCAAGCAGCGCTTGCCACCCGGCAAGAAACGCCCGCTGCTGTTCTCGATACTGTCCCTTTGCGCCACCGGCGGACTGGCTGGCAGTAGTGGCCTTGGCCATAGCGGATCGGGCCGCCTGCTGGGTTGCCTCCAGCTGTGACTGTGTAGGCGCCTGCGTGGGCAAAACCGCCGGATGAGGGTGTTCCGTGGCGCCGCACACCGGGCAAGGTGCACCCGGCTGTAAATCTGCTGCCAACACGCCGGCTTGGCTGTCCAGAAAAGCCCGGTTCAGGCGCTGATAATCCTGCTCCAAACGCCGGGCGTGCTCTGCCGCAGCCTGATAATCGGCAGCAGCACGGCGATAAGTATTCTCCGTAGTTTGCAGCGCAGACCGCTGCTGTTCTAAAGCAGTCAACGCCTCTACCTTTTGCCGGGCCTGTGTACAGGCAGCCTTGGCCTGCTCCAACCCGGCGGCCGCCCCTTGCAGTTCCTGCCGCCGCTGTTCCAAAAGGGTTTGTTCTGCGCGGGCTTTTTCCGCAGCGTCACCGGCTGCCGTGTATGCCGCTGTTTGCTGCGCTGCCTGCTGCCGCACCTCTGCCAAGATCTGCTGTGCTTTGGTCAGCCGGTCGTACTTGGGCAGCTGGGCTTGCAGCAAAGCCAGGCGGGCAGTAAGCGGTTTCGTCTCCTCTGCCTGTGCGGCGCACTGCTTCAATCTATCCGCTGCCGCCGCTTGCTTGGGGGTCAATTCCGCCTGCTGCCGGGTCAGCTCTTGCAGCTGTTGTTCCAGTTTCAAACGGCGCTCCGCAGCTGTCAATGCTGCCCGGTCAGCTTGCATTTTCTCCTGTATTTCTGCCGTTTGGCGGGTGTTCTCCGCAGCGGCAGCCGTGTCTAACTGAATCAGCTGTTCCAACACCTCTCGGCTTTCAGAAAAGGGCAGCTGACCTTGTTGCAGCGCCCGGGCTTTGGCAAAAAGCATAGAGTCCTCCGGGCAGCGCACCCCTTCGCCGTACTGGCGCAATTTTTCCTGCCCGGCGTCATAGGCGCGCTTCACCTCCAAAGCAGACTGTCGCAGCTTCTCCTGCAAGCAGGCATACCGCCCGGTGTCAAACAGCTTTTGGAAGATGCGGCTGCGCTCCTCCGTCTTGGCAAGCAGTAAACGCAAAAAGTCCCCTTGCGCCAGCATGGCGATTTGGCAAAACTGATCGTGATCCAGCCCAAGCAAGGCAATGATCTGGCTGTCCACTTCCGCCTGCTTGGCGATCACCCGACCGTCCGGACAGATCAGCTCCGCCATAGCGTGCTGGGTAGTCATGCCCTCGCCCCGGGTCTTGGGTCGCCGGTATTCCGGACTGCGGCGCACGGTGTATACCGCCCGGTCGTATGCAAAAGTCAGCTCTGCAAAGGTAGGAGTCTCCGGCACTGCGTACTTGGAGCGCAAGGTGGATGGTTCCCGGCTTTTGCCGCTGGCCTTGCCATACAGCGCAAAAATAATGCCGTCAAAAATGGTAGTCTTGCCGGCACCGGTATCGCCGGTAATCAAATACACGCCGCCGGTACCCAGCTTGGAAAAATCCAGCACCTGCTCCCGAGCGTAAGGGCCGAAGGCGGACAAAGTAAGTTTTAGCGGTCTCATACTTCCTCCTCCCACACACTTTCCATCTGGCTGCGCAAAAAGGCAGCCTGCTCTTCTGTCAGATCCGTGCCGTTTTGGCGGCGGTAAAATTCTGCAAACACATCAAACGGCGACTGCTTTTCCGTCGCCGCACCGTCATGCACCTGCCCCAGGGCACGGGTGCGGGCGTTGTCGTAGTCCAGCAGCATTAAGTAAGGATAAATACTGCGCAGGCGACCCATGGCGTCCGGCACATCCTGTTCGTCTGTCAGCGTAATATGCAGATAATTCTGCTGAAAGTCTCCGTTGGTATAATAGTCCCGGGCGGTCAGTTCCATATAGCTACCTCGCAGCTGCGTTAAATCTCGGCGGGGGGACAGCGGCACCGTGCGCACTTGCAGGTCCCCTTTCGCCCCCAGTTCCACCACGGTCACGCTTTTTTGGTGCCCTGCTTCCGAAAAGGAATACTTCAGTGGGGAGCCACAGTACCGCAGCCGCGGGCTGCCCATATTCTGGGGGCGATGGATATGCCCCAGCGCCACATAGTCAAAGGGGTCAAACACGCTGCCGTCCACGTTGTCCGTACCGCCTACGGACAGTTCCTCTGAGTCCGAGGTGGCAGCGCCGGTAACGAACTGGTGCGTCAGCAGCACATTGCGCCGGGAGGTATCCACCTGCATAGCGCCGACAGCGGCGGACAGTGCGTCCGTATAGCTATCAATCTCCGCCTCAGGAAAATAGCGGCGCACGTGAGCGGGCTTCACAAAGGGTAGCATATAAATGCCCACTTCGCCCCATTTATCCGTCAGCACAAAGGGCCGCACCTGCCCATCATAAACCGGCGAAAAGTGTACCCCGCTGCCATCCATAAGCCGACTGCCAAAGGCCAGCCGCTCCGGGGAGTCGTGGTTGCCGCTGATGGCAAACACCGGCACCTTTCGCTGCGCCAAATGATAAAAGAAATCGTCGCACAATGCCACAGCCTCCGCCGACGGCACCGCCTTGTCATAAATATCTCCGCAAATCAGCACACCGTCCGGCTGCTCTGCGGCAATGCAGTCAATGATCTGCTGCAGAATATACGCCTGATCCTCCAGCATAGAAAAGCCGTGCACCCGCTTGCCCAGGTGCAGGTCGGATAAATGCAAAAACTTCATATCGGTTCTCCTTCATCTGTGCCGCGCACATTAAGTTCACTTTATCATAAACGCAAGGGCATTGCAAGCCGCCGTCCATTTTTTCGCCCGGGTGCAGTTTTTTCCATAGAGAATTGATTTTGCGGGAACAGTTCTATATAATGGAAATGAACAGATATAAGGGGGAATCAATATGCAAACCATTACCCGCACCACACCCTGCGGTGCGCTGCAAGGGCTGGAGCTGGAGGACCACCTGGAGTACCGGGGCATTCGCTACGCCACCGCCGCCCGTTGGGAATATCCCCGACCGGTAGAGCACTGGGAGGGCGTTTACAACGCCACCCAATTCGGTGCCTGCTGCTACCAGCACCGGGGCTTTGACGAGGATACCAAGGTCAATCCTTTTTACAGTAAAGAATTTCGGGTAGGCTGCCATTTCACTTACAGCGAGGACTGCCAGTACCTGAACATTTGGGCGCCTAAGGATGCCAAGAACTGCCCGGTGCTCATTTACATTCACGGGGGCAGCTTTACCGGCGGCTCCACCGACGAACGCCATATCAGCGGCACCGCTTACGCCAAAAAAGGCGTGATCTTCGTAGCCATGAATTACCGGCTGGGACCCTATGGCTTTTGCGCCCACCCGCAGCTGAAAGAGGCGGACGGCACCTGCGGCAACTACGGGCTATACGACCAGCTGGAGGCGATCCGCTGGGTGCGCCGCAACATTGCCGCCCTGGGCGGCGACCCCCACCGCATAACGCTGCTGGGGCAAAGCGCCGGGGCTATGAGCGTGGATATTCTCATCTCCTCTCCCCTGTGCCGGGACTGGTATCAAGGCGCCATTATGATGAGCGGACCGGGACTGCAACGGGCAGCCGCACGCCCCCAATCCGTTGAAAAGGTGGGTAAGTTCTGGGACCAAATCTGCCAAAACGCCGGGGCAGCGGATATGAACGCCCTGCGCCAAACAGACGCCCGCACCCTGTATTACGCCTGGCTGGACGCCTGTAAAAGCGACAAGTTCAGTATGCTCTACACCTTCCCTGTATTCGATGGCAAGCTGCTGACCAAAGCCACATTCAATATGCGCACCATACCCAAAATGCCAAAGATCCTGGGCATGACCAACGCAGATATGATTCCGGTCCTTGTGTCCGGTCTGATCCGCCGCTGGGCGCATGACGACAAGGGCAGCCCCTGCTACGCCTACTGTTTTGACCGGGATCTGCCCGGCGACAACTACGGCGCCTGGCACACGGCAGACCTGCTTTATGCCTTTGGCACACTGCAAAACAACTGGCGACCCTTTACCGATACGGATCGGGAGATCTCGCGCCAAATGGTAGCGGCCTTTGCCAACTTTGTCAAGTGCGGCAATCCCAACTGCAACGCCCTGCCTCGCTGGAAAGCAGGCACCGCCAAGGTCATGCGCTTTGGTGACCCCAGCCGCATGGCGCCCTTCCCGGACGGCCGTCTCATTAAAGAAACACTTCATAACAAAGGACCGGTATAAATGAAATTTGACCACAACTTTACCCAAACCACCGCCACGCCCACCGGGCGCACTTACGCCGCCGACGGCTGGCAGGCGCAGTTGGACTTTCTCTCCGGCAGCTGCCTGCGAGTGGCGCTCTATCGAGACGCAGACGACCTGCTGCCCACCTTTAATATTGACCCGGACAACGCGTCCATCGGCCCCCAGGGCAAAGCGCGACTGAGTACCGCCGGTTTTCAGCCGGCAGCGCCCACAGTCACGGAGAACGATAGCGGCACCGCCTTTGCCCTGCCTTGCGGGGTAACGGCAGAGCTGGATCTCCACAATCTTCTGCTCACCTACAAGATCGGTGATCGGGTGCTCTTTGCGGATCGAGGGCCGCTGGCCTATAATTTGGACAAAGAGTTTGGCACCGGCGCCACCCACTACATCACTCGAGAGCGGGATGAGCGGATCTACGGCCTGGGCGATAAGGGCGGCAGCGTGAACAAAGCCGGGCGACGCTTTCGCATAGACACAGCGGACAGCATGGGCTTTGATGCCGCCATGACCGATCCGCTTTACAAGCACACGCCCTTTTACATCTGCCAAAACAGCGTGGGCTGCTACGGCATTTTCTATGACACCACGGCCCCCGGTGAGATGGATCTGGGCCGGGAGATCAACAACTACTACCCGCCGTTTAAGTATTATCGCTCTGCTGAAGACTGCCTGGTGTACTATGTATTCTTTGGCAGCAAGTTAGAGATCTTGCAGCAGTTTTGCCGCACAGTAGGCCGCCAGCCGCTGCCCCCCAAGTGGAGCTTTGACTACTGCGCCAGCACCATGGCTTATACGGACGCCCCCAAGTCAGAAGAAAAGATGGACGCGTTCCTTGCCAAAGTGCGGGCGCTGGATCTGAATTGCAGCGGGTTTTATCTGTCCTCCGGCTACACCGCCATCGGCAACCAGCGCTGCGTGTTCCACTGGAACAGAGAGAAGTTTCCGGACCCGGCACGGTTTATCGGTAAATTCAACGCCGCCGGGGTGCACCTGATTCCCAACATCAAGCCGGCGTTCCTAACCAGCCACCCGATGTACGATGAACTGGCGACCAAGGGTCTCTTCGTCAAGAATGCAGACGGCAGCCACTATGTTACCCAGTTTTGGGACGGTCTGGGCAGTTACCTGGACTTTACGAACCCGGAGGCCTTTGCTTTTTGGCACGATCAGGTGACGGAAAAACTGCTGCAAAACGGCATGGACGCCACTTGGAACGACAATAACGAATTTGACATTCAGGACCCTACCGCTGTGGCTGTGGGCTTTGGCGGCAAGGCGGCCCCGGCTGCCCATATTCGCCCGGCGCTCACCTACTTAATGGTGCTCAGTTCCTATCAGGCTCAAATGGAAATGCGCCCGGCAGAACGGCCGTTCCTTTCTACCCGCAGTGCCGGGATCGGTCTGCGACGGTTGGCCCAAACCTGGAGCGGTGACAACTATACATCCTTCCACGATCTGCGCTACTGTCACTATGTAGGCATGACCCTGAGCCTGTCCGGCTTTTACTTTTACGGCCACGATCTGGGCGGTTTTTCCGGGGAAATGCCTTCCAAGGAGCTGCTGCTGCGCTGGATCCAGCACGGTGTATTTGAGCCCCGCTTTACCATTCATTCCTGGAACGCGGACGGCTCCGCCACCATGCCTTGGAGCTATCCGGAGGTGATGGACAGTGTGCATGCCCTGTTTGACCAGCGTAAGGCTCTGCTGCCTTACTATTACAGCACCGCCTACCGCAGCGTACAGGAGGAGCTGCCCTTGCAGGCGCCCCTGTGTCTTTATTATGATGACCGGCAAATCCATCCGGATGACCCCGCCTTTTTGCTGGGGCGCGACCTGCTGGCAGCCTGCGTACTGGATCAGGGCATGGAGGATATAGAAGTCTACTTGCCGTCCGGCGAAATCTGGTACAAGGATGACCGGTGTTACACCGGCGGGCAGACAGTGGCACTGCATATTCCCGCTACCGGCACCGTGCCCTATTTTGTGCGTGGAGGCTGCGTATTCCCTCTGGACATTGGGCCTACCGGGTTCCAAAAGCCCAGTCGGGTGCAGTTCACCGTCTATCCCATTACCGACGGCACCTTCCAAAGCCGCTACTTTGATGATGACGGCCACACCTATGCCTACCGGGACGGCCACTGCGTGGATGCGGTCTTTACCGTTGCTTGTGCTGCCGATACCGTTACCGTACAGGTAGAAAATCGGGGCGACACCCCCTTTGCACCGAACATTCGCCTAACCCCGGCAGACCACCGGCAGCTGATTATCAAGTAAATCCAAACATAAAGCAGTCGATAAAATCGGCTGCTTTTTTTACGGAAATCAAAAAATGTTCAAAAAAGTCTTGACTTAGAGTCAACTCAAAGGTATATACTACCCTTGAAACGAGGTGAGCCTATGACCATTAAGGAAGTCAGCGAAAAGTACAACATTTCCCAAGACACCCTGCGCTACTACGAGCGGGTGGGTATGATTCCCCAGGTGCACCGCACAGGCGGCGGCATTCGGGATTATCAACAGGACGATCTTGGCTGGGTAGAACTGGCCATTTGTATGCGCAGCGCCGGTCTGCCGGTAGAGGTGATGATCGAGTATGTGCGGCTCTATATGCAGGGCGACAGCACCATTCCCGCCCGGCTGCAACTGCTGCTGGACCAAAAAGCCGCACTGGAGGCCCAAATGGCAGACACGCAGCGTATGCTGGACAAATTGGAGTACAAGATCTCTCGCTACCGGGTGGCGGTAAAAACCGGCAAGCTCACCTGGGATTAACAAAAGGAGGAAACGCAAAATGTATTTAGAAAAGATCAACGACCCTGCCGATGTAAAAGCCTTAAACAGCCCCGAGCGCACAGTCCTGGCGGCAGAAATGCGCACCGCGCTAATTCAAAAACTCAGCCGTCACGGCGGCCACTGCGGTCCCAATCTGGGACTGGTGGAGGCCACCATTGCCCTGCACACGGTGTTTGACTCCCCCAAGGACCGATTTGTCTTTGATGTGTCTCACCAGACCTATCCCCACAAGATGCTTACCGGGCGCAGCTACGGCTTCTTAGATCCGGCCCGGTATGACGATATTACCGGGTACAGCGCGCCCCAGGAGAGCGCCCACGACCCCTTTACCCTGGGCCACACTTCCACCTCCGTCAGCCTGGCCTGCGGCTTGGCAAAGGCCCGGGACGCCAAGGGCGAGCACCACAATGTGGTGGCCATTATCGGCGACGGCTCTCTGTCCGGCGGCGAGGCACTGGAGGGGCTGGACCTGGCCGGTGAGATGGACAGCAACCTGATCATCGTGGTGAACGACAACGGTATGTCCATTGCAGAGAACCACGGCGGCATTTATAAAAATTTGGAGCTACTGCGCCAATCCGGCGGCAAGGCAGAGTGCAACCTGTTCCGTGCTATGGGGCTTGATTATGTATTCCAACCGGAGGGCAATCACACAGACGCGCTGATTGAGACCTTTCAGCAGGTCAAGGACTGCGACCACCCGGTAGTGGTGCACATTGTCACCGAGAAAGGCAAGGGCTACGCCCCGGCAGAGACCCACAAGGAGAACTGGCACTGGTGTATGCCCTTCGACCCCAAAACCGGCGAGAGCACAGTGCACTTTGAGGGCGAGGACTACGGCGATCTGACCGCCCGGTATCTGCTGAAGGAAATGCAAAAGGACCCCAAAGTGGTGGCCATCACCTCCGGCACCCCCACCGTATTCGGCTTTACCGAGGATCTGCGTAAGCAGGCAGGCAAACAATTCATGGATGTGGGCATTGCCGAGGAGACCGCCGTAGCGCTGGCCAGCGGACTGGCTGCCGGCGGTGCCAAGCCAGTGTATGGCGTGTACAGCACCTTTTTGCAGCGCACCTACGACCAGCTGAGCCAGGATCTGTGCATCAATAACAACCCGGCCACCCTGCTGGTGTTCGCCGCCTCTGTGTACGGTATGAACGATGTGACCCACCTGGGCATCTTTGACATTCCCATGATCTCCAATATTCCCAATCTGGTGTACCTGGCGCCCACCACCAAGGAGGAGTATTTTGCCATGCTGCGCTGGAGCATGACCCAGCGGGAACACCCGGTAGCCATTCGCGTACCGGCCTGCGGCGTACTCTCCGACGGCAAGGCAGTCACCAAGGACTTTGGCAAGCTGAACACCTATGAAGTGACCCAGACGGGCAGCGATGTGGCGTTTATCGGCCTGGGCAGCTTTTATCCCCTGGCACAGCAAGCGGCGGCTGAATATGAAAAGCGCACCGGCGTGTGTCCCACGGTGATCAACCCCTACTATATCACCGGGCTGGACAAGGAACTGCTTGCCCAGCTGGGCAAGACCCATAAAACCGTAGTCACCCTGGAGGACGGCGTGCTGGACGGCGGCTTTGGCCAAAAAATCGCAGCCTACTACGGCGGAACAGACACCAAGGTGCTGTGCTACGGCCTGCAAAAAGAATTCCTGGATCGATACGATGTGCAGTCGGTGCTGGAAGAAAACCGCCTAACCTCCGCACAAATTAGCGACGATTTGCAAAACCTGTAAGGGAAACAAAAATGGCAAAAACATTGGTTGTCTATTATTCCCAATCCCGGGGCAATACCAAGAAGATCGCCCGGGAGATCGCGTTCACCATGGGTGCAGACCTGGCAGCCATTGACACGGTGCGGCCCTACAACTGCTCTTATGACGAGTTGGTGTACGGTCTGTCCAAGACAGAGACGCAAAACAAGGTCTGCCCGCCCATCAAGCCCCTGGACAAGGACCCGGCATACTATGACCGCATTGTGCTGGGCACCCCCACCTGGTGGTACACCATGGCCCCGGCTGTGCGCACTTTCTTAACTGAAACGGATCTGACCGGCAAAGAGTTGGTCCTGTTTGCCACCCACGGCGGCTGGCCCGGCCATGCGCTGGCGGACATGAAAGCCTGTGCCAAGGGCGCAAAAGTCATAGCCCAAACGGATGTGCAGTTCGACTCCACCGGCGGCGACCGCCAGGAGACCCCCATGCCCGCCGTCACCGCCTGGGCAGAAAAGCTGAAATAAACGCCGTGATAAAGGAATAGCCAATAGCGTAGTTCTCGCTATTGGCTGTTTTTTAATATTCAGTTGTGCGACATTTCACCCACATTGCTGGTCGCAAATACGCCCTTATTTTTTCCGCTTTAATTCTAAGGAAATAACTACCACCACTATAAATGCTACCACCTGAACCAATCATGCCATTCGCAAGAAGCCAATTAACATTATTAAATTGATTTGGCTTGGGTCCGCCATGCTTGACTGCATACGGCGTTGCTTTTGCTTTAGCTTCATAGTCAAGATTTAATGATCGCTTATCATCTATATCCAAATTCTCAAAATCAGGCAAATAAACATGCTTTCCGCTCTTTTCGCCCTTAATCGGAAAATACCCCCTTCTTTCAACTTCCCATTCCGCAGGAAGAATTACTTCTTTTTCAGCTTCTGTAAAACATTTTCCATAAATCTCGTCTTCTAACCATTTTTCCGGCTTGTCTCCATCATCGGCCATCGAATACAAGCATTTCTCACTAACTAAATACGCAGCTCCGTCTTCCACTTTGTGAACTTTCCACTTGATTGGTTCTTTGCCGTTTTTGGAGTTATTGTCTTGTTCAAATTCACCTATTTCAATTTCATCACAAACTTTGCAATCATAGACATTCAAGTAACTGTGCTGTTTTTTCAAATTTGTCAACTGAGCCTGTGCGTCTTCATAATCCCCAAGTTCCTCAAACAAAGCATAAGCTGCATTATAATCTTTCTTATCAACCAAGCTCTTAGCCTTTAAATATTTCGCTTCTTGAATTTTTGGATAGGTACGCTTCTTGCCTTTGTAGGCCCTAAAAGCCGCAATGGCATCATCATACTGCTGGTTTTCCAACAACACTTCTGCTTTATGATAAGCCACTTGGTGACTGATTAAATTACCGGCACCAACAGCTACAAGAACGACCAATCCAATAACGATCATAATTTTATATTCTTTGCTGCTTCTATTGCCCAAGCCCGATCCTCCTCTTTTTGAGCTTGCGCTTTTTTTATTTGTTTTATGGATTCATAAGCTTCCTGCCATGCCTCTTGTTCAAATTTTTGCAGTGCTGCTTCTCTCTCGAAATACGCCTTTACACCAAAGCCACAATTTGGACAAGTTTGTGCGGCATTGGAAACTTCTTTTCCACATTCCGGACACCGAATGATAGCCATAATTCACGCCCCCTCACCATTCATATTTACAGTTATTGCAATGCCAATGATATTTTCGACGATTACCCAACAATCCAAAGGCAACTGCATTTAATGCTCGTTCCGCACCAGAAATTTTTACTATGTTTGTGCTGCCACAAGTGGGACACTTTGGTACATTCGATTGTGCTTGAACCGGCTCGCCGGATATTTTGGCACCATCATAAGCGGCAACTTTCTTGTCGTAAATGCGTTTGTATTCAGATACATACAGATAGATGTCAAACCCACAATTTGGGCAAGCGGTTACATTTGATTCTACCTCTCGCTTACATTCAGGACAAATTATTTTCTTTGCCATCGTTACAACTTCCTTTCTTAATTAAGGCCCAGGAAAACAAAAATCACTTCATTCCATTCCAACACGCCCTATCGTATTACATTATATCACAAAATCCGTATATATTCAACCTTAAACCATTCTGTCGTAAGGAATGTTCTTGACACTGACCGTAGAAATATGGGCCAATGTTATGTACGCGAATCACAAACATTAATCGCTGATCAAACGAAATAACAACACCCGCCGACTTCTGCCGGCGGGTTTTATTTTATGGTGGATATTTGACTGCGGGTTTGCTATAATAGAGATGAGATCAAGGAAAGGAAGTGCAACGATGCCTTATATTAAGAATGTACCTCATGAGGCGATTTTCAGTCTTGCGGATCAAGTCCGGGTGCAGCCCGGCCAGGTGGTCAGCAAAACCTTGGCGCAGAATGACGCCGTCAGCGTGACCCTGTTTGCCTTTGCAGCCGGTGAGGAGATCGGCACCCATGATTCCACCGGCGACGCTATGGTTACCGTGCTGGAGGGTGTGGGTCAGTTCACCATAGACGGTGTGCCCTACCTGGTAAAGCCCGGCGAGGCGCTGGTGATGCCCGCCAAAAAGCCCCATTCGGTGTACGCCCCGGAGAATTTCAAGTGGATGCTGACCGTCATCTTCCCTCACAACAACTAAACAGCGCAAAAAAGGACCGACGGTTGCATACCATCGGTCCTTTTTTATAAACATTATATGTGATCGCCCATATTGGACAGCTCTGTGAAATCCTCTATGTACCATTCTCCGTCCTCTCCGGGCGAAAACCGCCAACCGAAATCCGTTACGGTTTGGTCGATATATCCGTCATAATACACAGCTTTTAAAATCAGGCAATCGCCGGAGGGGCAATAATCATCGCCCATAAAAATCAACTGCTGTAAAACCAAGTTGTGGCTAAACCCGGAGAATTGCGCTTTTGCCAAAGCAGCGCACGCATCAATATCTGCTCTTGTATAGCGCGCAGAAGTACCGTAATCGATCTGTACATTTGTCACATCCGCCCGTTGATTTTTCATTTGGCACCCGGTAAAAATCAACACCAGCAAAATCACACACGCCAGCGCCCGAGAAGCCGTATAAACACGATTTTTCACATCGTCCACCTCTTTCAGCCACACTATAACACGCCAAAGCGCTTCTTGTCAGGGCAGCAGGTCAACCGCAATATGTATCTTCCGTGTCAGCTAAGAGGCGTAAATGCCCGCCATCAAAATAATAGATATCCTCTTTCTTAAACCCATAAGTGCCGTTGATCAGCGCAATGTGCGGTTCAAAAGTGAAAAGACGCACCCGGCTCAATTTTTTGTGATTGCCGGCTTGAATATAAATACGGTGATTTTTGTTTTTCACAATAGAGTGACCCAAATTGCCGTTAAAATCTAAATTTTGATACCCTTGCGCACGAATATAATCGTTCATATACGCATAAAGCTGCTCAAAGGTCGTATTTCTATCTACAAAGCGTCTCAATTCCGCGTGCAACTGATTCTCAAAGCGTAGGCCATTGCGGATTTCCGCTTCTCTAATATCATCTAATCGCCGAACTACCTGCCCATTTTGCACAACAAATGTCCGGGCAAAATCGCCCCAGATCCGCCGCCGTTGCGGCGACAGATCAATGGTGATCATATCATTTGACTGAATACAGGTATGCGCCGGCACATACTCCCGACCGGACACAGAAAGCAGCGTATCCGGATGATGAAAAACCAAAGCACCTACATCGTAGTACCAAAACGATTGCGCACCGTTTGCCAACATATAGGTTTCGCACAAGGTCTTGATTTGGTCAGCAGTCTGGCCCACCTGTATATGGTTTTGAATAAATTGCATGGTATCCGCGGCAAGCTGCTGCATGGCAGCATATCTTTGAAGCGTAGAGCGGAGCATCATCATACCTCTCATAAGTATACAAAAACAGCCCGACAAGGAACCTTGCCAGGCTGCATTTTTGATTTATTTCTTCTGGGGGCCGTTGTAGCCGTTCTTTTCCTGGAAAGCGGCGATCTTGTCGATCACGCCAAGGATCACATCAAAGCCGTCGCCTACGGTCTCCATCTCAAACCGCTCCGGCATATCCCGCCAGGTGTGGTAATAATAGGTGAGCATGGGGTTCTGGGCCGCAAAGGTCACGGACTTAATACCCGCGCGGGTCATAGGTGTAGAGTCGCAGCCGCCAACGGGATTGTGGATACAACCGTTTGTCTTGCTCTCGATACCCATCTCGTTAAAGGTGTCCTTAAACATCTTTTCCATATCCGTATCAAAGCGCACGCCCTGCCAGTCGTCCTTGATCACCACTTCAAAATACTCTTTATCTGCCACAGAATCAATGTTAATGTTCCAGGCGTTCTGGGACAGATCGTCAAAACGGTGCTCCTGGGCAAAGTGCATGGAGCCGCGTAGACCCGCCTCCTCAGAGCCGATATTGGCGTCTACAATGCGGCAGTTCTTAGGCATCTTTTCCGGGTGCTCCTTGAAATACTTGATCACCGCATAGCTCAGGCCGATGCCGGTGGCGTTATCCATAGCGCCACGAGAAGCGTTGCGGGGATTGGGATCGCCCCACATCACCACAAACAGAGAACCAATGGCGGTGACGATAGGCACGAAGTTCATAATGAACATAAAGGTGTCCCAGCCCTGAGAGGCCAGCATGGTCTGTGCCCACTGGGCGCCGGCGTAATCGCAAATGTTCACGACAGCCATAAACACAGAAAACAGCGCAATAAAGAAAAAGCAAACCGCGCCGAAGCCCACCTTGCCATATGTAGCGATCAGGCCCATAATCGGCTTGGTCTTGGCATACTTATATGCGTGCTCACTGTGGCGCCAGCACCAGGACGTATCCGTATGGCCGGACAGGATAATGGTATAGTCATACTTGCCGTCCTCCGGCTCCAGCACGCCAAGGGTATTGCGGCTGATCTCCTGGGGGAAGAACATATCAAACCAGGTCTTGTAGAAAAAGCAGCTCATCACCAGCCAAAAGATCGTAATGAGACCCAGCGCAGCCAGGGCGTACCACAGCTTATTAAAGCCGCTGGCCAGGGCGATAATGGCGCCGATGCTCAGGATCACGCCGGACCAACCGGCATAGGACAGACCGCCGATACCGGAACGGGGTGAAACGGCGAACTCCTCCGTCTTAGGCTCAATGCCGATGTCGCGCAGCTTGTCGCCCATATACTGATGGAACTTGATTTCACCGTCGGAGCCGGGCAAGCGGGAGCCGATCTTGTGTGCGGCATGCTCCACAATGTCCATAGCTTCGCGGGCATAGGATTTGGATTCTTCTCTCATGTTCAGGCCTCCTGTTCAGATTTTGAAAAAAGATAATTATATTTTAAGATAACTCTGACAAAAATGCAAGCAGAAATTCATGATCTTGTATAAATATTCGCCAAATTCAGGAAATTGTAGCGTAGCACAGCGTTAAAGCAGTACAGCAAAGAAAAAAGCGGCAGCATTTGCTACCGCTTCGAACTGTGGAGACGTCGTGCCGAACCCGATTCTTTTCGCAGAGAATGTCAGGGCTGCGGTTTCCTCTCTCAAATATAGGACTGAAAAACGCTCTATCCCCTGCCAAAATGCAATAGCAACGCCAAGAGCAAAGCAGCCAACGCCCACAGGGTCACGCACAGCGCCGCCGTCCACACCCGGTACCGACGGAATGTGCGCACACGATTCCCCGGGCGCACCGCTGCCGCCAGTACCGTTTGGATATGCGTATCCCCCAGGGTATGGGGCACCGGCGGAAAATGTACCACCCGGTCCACCGCAGCCAGCAGCCGATTGACCCCACGGCTGCTGTAAGGGGTGGCCACCACCACCGGGCACCCCAGCCCGGCAGACAACGCTGCCTGGTCAATGATAACACCGCGCCGCCGGGCAGCACCCCTATCCGTGATGTACACCACCAACCGATGACTGCGCTGCCAAAGGGCAGGCAACGCCGCCAGTGCCCGCTGCAAATCCAGCGCCGGAGTCACCAGCACCGTACAGTCCGCCCCGCGCAGCGCCGGACTTTGCAGAGCGCACAGAGGCAGCAGCCGCAAGTCATAAGTAATATGCCGATACGAATAACACCAGGCGCCCCCCTGCCGCCGCCCCAAAAGCTCCTGCAGCAAGTTCTCCTTACCCCCATTGTTACCGCCCACCAATACCACGGTACGCTCGCCCATACTACCCCTTCTTTGCCGTTATTTCTTACCCATTCTATGCAGGCGTCGATCAAATGTGACGGCAGGCGCACTTTTGTTCAATTTAGGCTGTTCTCGACGGCTGGGTATTGATTTTGGCGTAGAGGCTGTGGTACAATGAAATTGCAAAATTATGCTCCGCTTTGCGGCGGGGAGGATAAGAGAGGTAAAACTATGGCAGAAAAGCTAAAGTATTTTGTAAACGGTCAGTTCCGTGAGTCCAAGACGGACAAATGGTACGACCTGCACAATCCGTCCACCGGCGAAATCACCGGCCAGGCGCCCTGCTGCACCAACGATGAGGTGCTGGAGGCCATTGCGGCCGCCAAAGCTGCCTATCCGGGCTGGAGCGCCACCCCGGCCATTAAGCGGGCGCAGATTCTATATAGAGTGCGGGAACTGATCCTGGAGCGCATGGATGAACTGACCATGAGCGTTGCCAAGGAAAACGGCAAAGTTTGGGCAGAATCCGAGGGAGATGTGCTCAAGGCAAAAGAAGGCACGGAGCTGGCCACCCAGGTACCGTCCCTGATGATGGGTGAGTCCATTATGGACGCCTCCCGCGGGTATGATACCGTGAAATACAGAGAGCCGCTGGGCGTGTTTGCCGGCATTGTGCCTGTAAACTTCCCGGCCATGATCCCCTTTGGCTGGATGGCACCCACCTGTATTGCCGCCGGCAACACCCTGGTACTGAAAGCCGCTTCCTTGACCCCCAAGACCGCCATGCTCTTTGCTCAACTGTACAAGGACGCAGGCGTGCCGGACGGTGTCATCAATGTGGTCACCTGCTCTCGCAATGAGATCAACACCATTCTGGAGCACCCGGATGTAAAGGGTATTACCTTTGTTGGCTCCACCCCGGTGGGTCTGAAAATCTATGAAAAAGCCGCTGCCAACGGCAAGCGCTGCCAGGCCCTGTGCCAGGCCAAGAACCATGCCCTGGTGATGGAAGACTGCGCCTTAGAGCGTACGGTAGCCGGCGTGATCAACTCCGCATTCGGCTGCGCCGGTCAGCGCTGCATGGCGCTGTCCTGCTGCGTGGTACAGGACAGCATTGCAGACGCCTTTGTGGCGGAGCTGAAAAAGCAGGCGGAGAAAGTGAACTGCGGCCCCGCCTGGGATAAGAGCTCCCGCCTGGGTCCCATCACTTATGAAAAGCATTATAAAGAGGTACTGGCTGATATTGACAAGGGCGTAGCCGAAGGCGCCACCCTGGTGCTGGACGGCCGTAACACCGTTGTGGAGGGCTACGAGAACGGTTACTTTGTAGGCCCCACCATCTTTGACCATGTAACGGCAGATATGACCATCGGCGACGAAGAGGTCTTTGGTCCGGTGCTATGCATCAAACGGTGCAAAGACTTTGAGGAGGGCTTGGCCATTATGAACGCCAACCCCTATGCCAACGGCTCCGTAATCTATACCCAGAGCGGCTACTATGCCCGGGAGTTTGCCCGCCGTACCGACGGCGGCCAGGTCGGCATCAACGTGGGTATTCCGGTACCGGTAGGCTTTATCCCCTTCAGCGGGCACAAAAAGTCCTTCTTCGGCGACCTGCATTGCCTGGGTAAGGACGCTTATCGCTTCTACACAGAGAGCAAGGCGGTCACCACCCACTGGTTCGATGAGGAGGAGAAAAAGGCAACGGAAGTCTCCACCTGGGACGGCACCATCTAAGCCGGATAAACAGCAAGAGCACACCGATTACGGTGTGCTCTTTTCTTATACTTTCTTTTATCCATTCTCTTTGTCCGTGCCAAACAGACCCTGACTTTCGCCGTATGTATCGGTGAGCTGAGCGCCGGGGCAGTCTTGCAAAATGCGAAACGGCCGCTGCGTATACCGAGGGTGGAAAACGGTTACATGGGAGCAGCACAGGTCCCGGGTGTGCCGTGCCCAAATGCCGTAGGACGGCAGATTACGAAAGCGCCAGCCCTCCGGATATGTGCGCACATATTCCGGGATAAACAGCCGCCGATCCACGATCTCCGGCCGATTGGCATAGGTGATCTGCACGTCACGCAGCGTCACCCGCTCCACCCGATGGGTTCGACCCTGCTGGCGATACCCGGAAATGATGATGGGAATTTCCGCCTCCCGGGCTGTGATCCTATTAAAAGTAATGTCACGCACGGCGCTTTTGCCGTCAAAGCGGTGCTTGTCCACTGTGCCGCCGGGCTGCTTTTTGGCGCCGAATTCCACTGCGTTGGCACTCTCTTCGGTCACGGTGGCTGCTCGGTTGCGGTTGCCCAGTCGCACAAAAATCGGGCAGGTACAGCGGGTCATCTCCATATCTTCAAAATGAACCTGCGATACCACTGAGCCGTCGCAGGCCTCTACACTGATACCGCTGACAGCGCCCGGGTACAGATCTTGCAGTTCCAGCCGGCACCGGCGCACAGTCACATCCGTAATGGGACAAGTGGTCTCCGTGCCGATTTTTATACAGTTGGTGCGGCTGTCTACCCGGCAGTCCTCTATCAAAATATGGCGCATTTCGCCGCTGCTGCCCAACCATACGGCGTGCTTAAAAACTAAACCGTCGTCCGCAGTAGACACCATACAGTGCCGAAATGTCAAGTCCTGCCCACCTACAATATCAAAGCCGTCTGCGTTGGCTACATTTCGATTATTCCGAATGGCGGCGTACTCTATCCGCACATCCCGGCACATTTGCAGCCGACAGGTCCAGTGGGCGCTGTTTTGGAAAAGAAAATGGTGGATATGCACCCCTTGGCACTGCTCCAGGCACAGCAGCCCGCCGTACTTACTGGGGTGGGCAAAGCGCAGCTGGGCACGGTAGGTGCGCCGCATTTCGATCACATCAATCAAGTCTGCCGGTTTGGTACAGTTCTGCGGCAACGCCGGGCGCAGGCCAAAGCGGTGTCCCTCTCCCTCCAAACCGCCGCCACCGGTGAGGGTTACATTGGTTAGATCCCGGCCATACAGCAGCGCCTTGTGGCGAAAACCCTTACCGTCAGGTCGCGCGGCAAGAAAGCTGCCCGGGGTAATAAATAGCGTCACCCCGCTGCGCAGCTCCACCGTAGACATGGGATAGCTACCCCCGTCCACCAACACGGTGCCGCCTACTTTCGCCGCCGCATCCACCGCCTGCTGTACGGCCGCAGCGTTATCCTCCGCCGCCGGATCCGCTCCAAAGGTGCGAATGTCAATCACTTCCCCTGCCGGGACGGGCAGCGGTTTTGTTAGGTGCCGCGGCTCAAAATTCGCAGCAAAATCAAAAGGGCGCACCTGACAATACGGTTCGCCCTCTGTAATCCGCAGATCCTGCCCAAACAGCAGCGTATGCAGCTTATCTATTCCGGTTCGTCTCGTTTTACGCATAGGTAAATCCCCGTCGATTTTCGTTGTGCCCGCAACGGAGCCGTTGGCTATATATTATACTACAAAACAGCCAAAACCTCAATACTTTTTCTTTCTCTCCCGGTGGTGTATAATATGGGTACAGAGGTATACCTCTGAATTCCCAAAGGGGTGATAGTATGATCAACATTACGGCAAGAGGATTTGACCTAAAGCAAGGCACCAAAGACGGTATTGACAAAGAACTGCAGCGAATTGAAAAAATGCTGCCTGACAACGCCTCCTTTGATGTGACCTTAGCCAAGGTAAAGGACGGCTACAAGTGCGACATTACAGTCAAGTACATTGGCTCCTTTATCCGCGGCGAGGCACGGGCAGACAAGATTGAGCCGGTCATTGATATGGCAGTAGACGACCTGAAGCGAAAGCTGCGCAAGCTAAAGACCTACCTGGTAGATAAGAAGCGTAAGGGCGGCATTGACCAGATCGCCTCCATGCTGGAGCCCATAGAAGAAGTGACCATGGACGACTTTGAGAGCTATGACAGCTCCGCTATGGATATTCAGCGCAAAAAGAACATTCAATTGCAAATGATGACCGACGATGAGGCCATCGTGCAAATGGAAATGCTGGGACACAGCTTCTTTGTTTATCTGGCGCCGAACGGCCAAACCTGCGTGATCTACAAACGAGGCAAAGGCTATGGTCAGTTAATTTGTAGCTGACCGGCGTACACCGAAAAACGCATTTTTATTCAATTTTGCCGTGAGTGAAAACTCACGGCAATCTTTTTTGTGCAAAGTGGAAAAATAGATACGCGTACATTGACTAATACCTATGATATTGGTATAATTTATACAAAAATAAACGGAAGCAACGCTTCTGAAGAGAGGGATTTTGTATGACTTATACAGAAAAAGTGCTGGCAGATCTGAAAGCAAAGAACCCGGATCAGCCGGAATTTATCCAGGCCGCCACAGAGGTTTTAGACGCATTGGCGCCGGTGGTCAACAACGATCCGAAATACCAAAAAACCAGCTTGTTGGAGCGGTTGGTTGAGCCGGAACGGCAGATCATGTTCCGCATTCCGTGGGTGGACGATCATGGCCAGGTGCATGTAAACCGCGGCTACCGCGTGCAGTTTAACTCTGCCATCGGCCCCTACAAAGGCGGTCTGCGCCTGCACCCCAGCGTAAACCTGTCTATCATCAAGTTTTTGGGCTTTGAGCAGATCTTCAAAAACAGCCTGACCGGCCTGCCCATCGGCGGCGCCAAGGGCGGCTCTGACTTTGACCCCAAGGGCAAGAGCGATATGGAAGTGATGCGCTTCTGCCAGGCATTTATGAATGAGCTGTATAAATATGTAGGTGCGGACGAGGACGTACCCGCCGGCGACATCGGCACCGGTGCCCGCGAGGTAGGTTACTTATACGGTCAGTACAAGAAACTGACGAACCGCTCCGAGGGCGTGCTCACCGGTAAGGGCTTGAGCTTCGGCGGCTCCCTGGCTCGTACGGAGGCTACCGGCTACGGCCTGGTGTATATTACCGAGGAAATGCTCAAGGACCACGGTAAGGATCTTAAAGGTGCTCGTGTGGCCGTGTCCGGCTCCGGTAATGTGGCCATTTACGCCATGGAGAAGGCTCGGCAGTTAGGTGCAAAAGTTATCTGCTGCTCCGATTCTACCGGCTACGTGATTGACGAAAACGGCATTGATGTAGAGGCTGTAAAGCAGATTAAGGAAGTGGACAGAAAGCGCATTTCTGTGTATGCTGAGAGCCACCCCACCGCCACTTATGCAGAGGGCTCTGTGTGGGACGCCGTGACCTGCGATGTGGCGCTCCCCTGCGCCACCCAAAATGAGATCCACGCCGCGCAGGCGCAGCGCCTGGTAGACACCGGCTGCTACGCAGTGTGTGAGGGCGCCAATATGCCCACGGACGCAGCGGCCACCGAGGTGTTCCTGCAAAATCACATTCTGTTCCTGCCCGGCAAAGCTTCCAACGCCGGCGGCGTAGCCACCTCCGCACTGGAGATGGGCCAGAACTCCATTCGCTCCAGCTGGACTTTTGACGAGGTAGACGCCAAGCTGCAAGGCATTATGGTCAACATCTACCACAACATGAAAGAGGCTTGCGAAAAGTACAATGCCACGGACAACTTCGTTGTTGGTGCCAACATCGCCGGCTTTATGAAAGTGGCCGATGCCATGATGGCACAGGGCGTGGTTTGATCCAGCAAATCTCATATAAACACAAAGCAGTCTGCTACGGCAGGCTGCTTTTTCTTATTGACAAAGGAGCAAACCTGTGTTATGCTTTATACATACCATTGGTATGTAAGGAGGAGCTATGAGCAGGAATAAATACCCGGAACAGACCCGGGAACAAATTTTAGATACCGCCACACGCCTGTTTTTGCAGCAGGGGTACGAACACACCACCATACAGAATATCATCGACCAGCTGGGTGGCTTGACCAAAGGCGCGGTGTACCACCATTTTTCCTCCAAGGAAGCGATCTTAAACGCCGTTGCCGCCCGTATTTTTGAGAACAATTCCCTGTCCGTCACTTGGCAAAAAATCGCAGTATCCACAACATTAACCGGCAGTCAAAAGCTGACCCAAATGCTGCTCGCTGCCATTACAGACCCACAGGAAGCCCAATTCCGCAAACTGGGTGTGCAACTGCGTAACTCTCCCCAAATGCTGCGCGACTTGCTGTATCGCAGCGTAGAAGAAATTGCGCCTACCGCCTTTTTGCCGGTGGTCGAAGCGGGCATTGCCGACGGTTCGCTGCAAGTGGCCGAACCGACAGCCTTTGCAGAAGTGGTGGCGCTGCTTGCCAATCTTTGGCTAAGCCCGCTGGTATTTTCTGATGGCCCGGAAAAGCGGAAGCAAAAGCTGGCATTACTCTGTACCCTTTGCGAACCCACCGGGCTGGACTTAGCGCCCTTGCAACCTTATTTAGATCAATTATAAACGCCCATTTGCCCGCTGCTTTGCAGCGGCTATTCTTTGAATTTATACATACCGTCGGTATGTAAGGAGGAAATATGGATACTTACACAAAAAGAGAACGGACCATCTATCTACTGGGTATGCTGGGTCAAAACTTGATATACGGCGTGATCGGCACCGGGCTGACCTACTATTTTCAAAGTGTGATCTTTTTGCCTGCGCTGGCCATCAGCACCATCACCCTGCTATCTAAAATAGCCGAATTCCTGTGTGATCCCTATGTGGGTATGCGCATTGACCGCAGTCAAAATACCAAAGGCAAATGCCGCACTTATCTTATATTTTCGCCGCTGCCGATTTTTATGTTTTCGCTGCTCTGCTTTCTTAATCGTCCCTATACGGCAGCAGAAACATCCACCGCCCGCCTGGGTATCTTACTGGCTGCCGGGCTTAGCTTCATCGGCTTTGGCATTTGCTTTTGCTTCGGCGACGTAGCGCTATGGACATTGCCAAACTTAATGACAAAAAGCCGCAAGGACCGCAACGCATTGCTGGCACAGGCACGGATCGTTGCAGGAATTTGCGGTGCCGGTATCAGTTTGCTGCTATTGCCGTTATCGCAGGCTGCGGGCAATCACTTTTCCAAACAGCGAAACGACCCTACCTTAGGGCTGCAAATGGGGACCGTCTTGGTCTGTGGCAGTTTTTTGTTCCTGGGCACGCTCCTGTTTCAACCGGTAGGCTTTTGTACCCAGGAGCGCATGACCGCCCCGCCGGCAGAAAAGCGCAGCCTATGGCAAAATCTTACGGAAATGTGGCGCATGCAAAGTTATCGTCGCATTTTGCTCTCCGGATTGCTGCGCACACCTAGCGGGCTAATGAATTTGCTGCAAATGACCGTGCTGTCTTACTACTTTGGCAATAACGGGCGCACACCTTATGTGCACTATATGCTGCTCTTAGGCATTCCGGCCTTTTTAGGCCAACTCATCGCCGCAGGTGCAGCTCCCAAACTGGCAGACAAGCACGGCGCAGCCACCACATTTGCACAAGCCAATGTGTTTGCAGGACTGGCTTTATTGGCCGCCTTTGCGCTGTTCCTTTGCCGACCGCAGCAGCTAACACAAGCCCTGCCCTTTACGCTCTTGATCCTGCTTCTGTTTTGTAATATGTTTTGCTGCGGTCTGGTCAATACCGTGCAATCCATTTTAATTGCAGACGCAGCAGACCTAACGGAGAAAGAAAGCGGCATACGCCGGGACGGCATTTTTGTGTCCGGGCAATCCTTACTCATCAAGCTGTCCACCGGTGTGTCTGCTTTGCTGCAAGGGCTGGTGTTTGCGATCAGTGGCTTTAGCGGAACCGCCGTCCGTCAAATCAACCGGGCGCTATATGCCGGTGCCGACTTCGCAACGGATCCGTCATTTGCAACGCCGCGCTTCGCTATGTTCTTTTTATTTCTGTGCCTGCCGGGGATCGCCTATCTGCTTTCTGCGCTGCCGTACAGGAAAGGCAGAAATCCACATAAGGCTCCTGTATAAGCGCCCTCTATACGTTGTTCACATCAAAATCTATACAAAAAAGCGCAACCCTATGGGTTGCGCTTCTTTATTTTGTTCGTGCGCTTTATTGTGCACACGGTGGCTTATAGTTCGCAACAATAAACACCCAGCGTTTGTGTTTTGATCGGGTCGCCATTGGGGGTAAAGAACAGCAAGTCCGTATCTATGGTTTTGATTTTGGTGCGAAAGCCCGCCCTGCCGTACAAGTGCATATTCCGCTCGTTGGCTTCATTTACCGCAAGGGTCAGCTTTTCAAACCCATTTCGCTTTGCATACGCCATCACGGTATGCAGCATTTTGGTGCCAACTCCTTTATTTTGCCACAGTCTTTTCACTTCAAAATTACACAAATAGGCCACGCGCTGCCCATCGGCCACCTGCAGGTCTTTAAGCTTTACAACCAAATACGCCTTGCCGATGAACAACTTGTGATAAAACGCAAAAAACGGTATAAGCGTTCCGTTTTTGACCAAATTTTCAAACTCGGTCTTTACATATTTTGAGTCCGTATAATGCTTTAGAAACACATCTAAAGTGGGAACAACAATCCGCGTCTGCTCCGCTATAGATTTTCTCAGCATAAAAAGCCCTCTAGGCGCTCCCAACAGAGTGCCTCCCATATTCTTTGCTATTTCTTTTTACAGTGCAGCGATGAGCGCTTCCATTTGGTCCATTTTGCGCTCCATATCCGCCACCAGGGCAAACTGGTTGCGGGCGCGCACCAGGTTATGCTCCGGGTAAGCGGTCTTAAAGTAGGTGTCGCCGTTCAGGTAATCGGTCAAAAAGCGCATACCGCACTCAAAAGTCATCAACTGGGCAGAAAAGGCCAACTGGTCGATCTCCGTTTGGGTCAGGCTTTCCCCCGCCTGGGACAAAAAGCCCTTGGCATAAGCACCGAAATACTCCAGATCCAAACTCACCTTGGACAGGTCCGCCTCGTCCTCGGCAGCAGTGTTGGCACCAAAGCGAATAGAGTCGCCAAAGTCATAATGGGCAAGGCCCGGCATGACCGTATCCAGGTCGATCACGCAAATGGCCTCACCGGCGGTGGCGTCAAACAGCACATTATTCAGCTTGGTATCATTATGGGTCACCCGCAGAGGCAACTGACCGGCAGCCGCCAGGTCGGTGAGCCGATGGGTGTCTGCCTTGCGGTCCTTTACAAACTGAATTTCCGCCTGCACAGCGGCGGCACGACCGGCCTTGTCCGCTTCTACCGCCGGGAGAAACTCGTTCTCATACCGCCACAAGGTGTTGTGGAAATTAGGAATCGTCTCATACAAAGTCTCAGCCGGGAAATCCGCCAGCAGGTGCTGGAACCGACCAAATGCCTCGCCGCTCTTTTGGAACAGAGCTGCGCTCTCCACCGCGTCATAGCTGGTAGAGTCCTTTACAAACACATAGGCGCGGAAGTAGTCCCCATCCGGTGCAGTGTAATACTGCGCGCCATCCTTGGTCTTGATAAAGTGCAGGGTCTCCCGATCCGGGTCGCCGCCGGCAGCCTTGATCTTCTCCTGCAAAAAGGAAGTGACCGCAAACACATTCTGCATCAGCCGGTCAATGTCACGAAATACATTGTGATTGACCTTCTGCAGCACATATCGCTGCTGGCCGCCCTCCGGCAGATCGGTGGTGACGATATAGGTGGTATTGATGTGGCCGCTGCCAAAGGCCCGGCAATCCGCCGTCTTGCCCTGAAAATCGAAGCAGTCGATCACCTGCTGAATACTCTCCATACAAGGGTCCTCCCTTATTCTTGCGCGCACGCTCAAAATGTCCTTTTATTTTACACTATTATGCCATCTTTTTCAATACCTAAAATAAAGACCGTACCGACAGCCCCTGTCGATACGGTCTTGCTTTGTATAAATTTTGACTTACTCTCGGCGCAGCGCCTCAATAGGCGACAGCTTAGCAGCCTTGCGGGCCGGGTAAATGCCGAAGAACAGCCCAACACCGCTGGAGAATGCCAGTGCCAGCAGGATCACCCACCAAGTGATCTTGGGAGTAATATTGATAACGGCACAGGCCGCATACGCGCCTGCAATACCCAATACCAGGCCAATGATACCGCCGATCAAACACAAAATCACCGATTCGGTTAGAAACTGCAAGGTGATTACCTTGGTCTTGGCGCCCAAGGACTTTCGTATGCCGATCTCCCGCGTTCGTTCGGTTACGGACACCAGCATAATGTTCATCACGCCGATACCGCCAACGATTAGGGAAATGGCACCTACACAGGCAATAAATGCGGTCAGCACCTGCATAACAATATCTACGATCTGAATATAAGTGGCCATATTCTGGGCAATATACATATTCTTGGCAAAATTGCCGTGGGCCGCTTTCAAGTAGTTGACGGTGGCGTTACCTACGGCGTCATTGTCTGCACCGTCCTGGGCGATCACGAAAATGGAGCTCAGGTTGGAGTTGGCGCCGGTGATCTGGGTCAGCGTCGTGCATGGCATAAACAATGCGATCACCGGAGAGTCCTCGTTCTGCTGAAACATAGTTGACAGAGAGGAACTGCCGCCGGCGGACTGGGCAATCTGGTCAATATTGGCCACGCCCACCACCTTAACCTTCATGGACTTGCCGCTGGAGGACACAGTCACATACTCGCCGGTCACATCTTCATACCCAAATACACTTTGAGCACTGTTAATACCGATCACGGCAATAGGCGAATTGGCGTTGTACTCCTCATCGGTAAAGAACCGACCGTAGGTGCAGCCTTCGGTCAAGGCGTACTGAATATCACTGTTTACGCCAACCAGCATGGCGGTAGCTTCCTTGGCCTGGGAGTCAATGGTGGCCTTGCCAAAGCCCATCAGCATAGGCGAGCAGCGATCTACGCCGTTTACACGGCTTTTAATATTTTCTACATCCTTTAAGGTGATGTAGTCGTTGTCGGTCGCCTGGGTGGTATCTACCGTAACCATCACGGCGTTGGAGCCCATATCCTCGATCAGCGAGACGATATAGTCCCGGGCACCGGTACCGGCTCCCACAATCATGATCACAGAGCTGATACCGATAATGATACCCAACATCGTCAGGAGCGAGCGCATCCAGTTCGCCTTGATGGCTTTGACAGCGATTTTAAAGCTTTCTGAAATGTTCACAAAAAGTGCTCCTTATTTCGTTGTACTCAGTTTGTCAACCACCTTAACCTTAAAGGAATCTTCCTTATAGGTAGTGGATGGTGCGGCAACGATCTTGTCCCCGGCTTTCAGGCCGTCGGTTACCTGGTATGCGCTGTCCGACATGGCGCCGGTGGTAATGGCGGTCTTGGTGACCGTCTTTTCCTCCTCGTTGTAGAGATATACATAGGTGCCGGTCTTATCCAGCACAATCGAGCCGGTGGGCACAGTCACAACGCCCAGGTACTCGCCGGTGCTAATCACCACATTGGCTTCAAAACCGATGATAATGTTCTCGTCCGGGTGTTTCACTTCTACCGTACACTCCACGCCTGCACCGGAGCTGGTTAGGCTGGACAGGCCGCTGATGCCGGCCATGGAGCCTACATTGTCCAAGATGGAGCCGGCAGATCCGCCGGTGGCGGTAGGCGCCTTGGCAGTCACTTCGCCCTCATACTTACCGTAAGCGGTGGTAATGGTGCAGGGCATACCCACCTTCACCCGATGGTTATCGTACTCACTCAGGCTGATGGTCACAACCATGGTGTTCATATTCTCCAGCACAATACCGTCATTGACCAGGGAGGTCTGCTCTCCCGCCACCAAATCGCAGGTGGTGATGGTGCCGTCAAAAGAAGCGGTCCAACCGGCCTGCAAATCCTTGTTTGCGTCCTGCAAAGCGGTCAGGGCGCTCTCTGCACCCTCCATCACGCTCTTTTGTGCGCTGACAGCGGTGTCGGAAGCCTCTACCGCATACATTTTGGACTGGGCATACAGGGCAGCCAATTGCAGCTGCTTGGTGGTCAACTGTACATCCGTCGTACTGGTCAAGTCTTTTGCAACGCTCTTCCAATCAATTTCCTTTACAGCCTGAGCAATACTCTTTGCCAGCACATCGCCCATCACTTTCAGATTGTCCTCGTTAATCAAGCCGTCGCTGATGGCGTCACGAATGGCCTTTTCCACCGCGTTGGCGATGGCGTTGCCATCGGTAATATTTCTATCCAACGCCTTACTGATCGCGTCCGCTGTGGTCTTCATGATCTGCAGCATGGTATCCACATCATTGGTCATATCGCGAATATTATCGGCAATCTCGGCCAAGGTATCGGACAGATCCTTGAGCGCACCGGTGGTGCTGGTCTTCTCAAACTGCGCAATATACTGCACATTGCCACGCACCTGAACAGTCACCTGCTTGGAGGACTTCAATTTGGTGCCGTTGGCATCGTACCAACCGGAGAAGCTGTAATCCTTGACAGGAACAGCCTTAATCACCACATCTGCACCCTCGTCATATTTACCTGCACTGGTAGAACCGGCGGTATTATTACCCACCTGCACGGTACCGTAGCTCTCCTGGCCGGCCAGCACCGTTGCCTTTACCGTATAGGTAGCGGCCTTAGCAGTGGTTGCTTTGGTGGTAGTCACCCGTGTTGTGGGAACTGTGGTCGGCAGCGTGGTGCGGTGCTTTTTCGTTGTGGTCTTCTTCTTTGAGGTAGTGGTGTTGGCACGCTTTTGCAGCTTGGCAATCTGCTTTTCCAGCGTGTTGATCTGCTTATTGACCGCTGCCAAATTCGACTTAGCGGCAGTCTGATTGCTGCGAGCGGTGTTGTACGCCTTCTTAGCGTCCGTATAAGTCCCCTGCAATTTGGAGATCTGGGCGTCCACATTAGAGGTATCAAAGGTAGCCAGTTTATCGCCCTCTTTGACCTTGTCACCCTTTTGGACAAACACTTCTTTTACAGTTGCCACAGTGCCGACCTTGTATGTACGGCTGGCGCCTGCGGTCACATCGCCGGTAGCGCTGACCGTCTCGTAAATATCGCCGGTAGAGATGGTGTGCAGGGTTACCTGCTCGCCGCCGTTGACCTTGCGCACAATAACGATACTGGTCACGATAATGGCGATCACCAACACGATGGCGATGGGAACGATAATTCGTTTTTTGCTCTTTTTAACAGTTGCCATAATTTCGCCTCTTTGATTAAAAATTCATACAAAGTGTGTAACGTGTCTATTATATCACAGGCTGTATAATTGTCAATAACAATTTGTAAAGTTCATAGCCTATTCACATTTGCCGGCAGCCAATGCGCGGGCTCCAATGTCTTTTCTGTAATGCACGCCGTCAAAGTGCACTTCCCGTGCAGCGGCATAGGCGGTATCCAGCGCCGCCTGCAAATTGTCACCCAAGGCGGTAATGCCCAGCACGCGCCCGCCGGCAGTCACCAGCTTGCCTTCCTTTTGCGCTGTACCGGCGTGGTACACGGTAACTCCCGCTCGCTGCCCATCGGTCAGACCGGTGATCTCCAGCCCCTTGGGGTAAGACTTGGGATAACCGCCGCTGGCCAAAATTACACAGGCGCAGGCTTTATCACTCCACCGAATATCCAGCTGCGCCAGCGTACCGGTGTTAATGGCGTCAAAAATATCCATAATATCCGTTTCCAGCCGTGGCAGCACCACCTGGGTCTCCGGATCGCCGAAACGGCAGTTGTATTCAATCACCTTGGGGCCCTTGGGGGTAAGCATCAAACCAAAGTAGAGGCAGCCTTGGAATGTGCGCCCTTCGGCATTCATAGCCGCAATGGTGGGCAGGAAAATGGTGTCCATACATTGCTGTGCCACCGCTTCCGTATAATACGGGTTGGGGGACACGGTGCCCATACCGCCGGTATTCAGCCCCTTGTCGCCGTCCAGTGCTCGCTTGTGATCCATGGAGGACACCATGGGGCGCACGCACTTGCCGTCGGTAAAGGCCAACACAGACACTTCCGGCCCGGTAAGGAACTCCTCCACCACAATATGATTGCCGGAGGCACCGAATACCTTGTCCTCCATAATTTCCTTAACACCGGCCACCGCTTCTTCCAATGATTCCGGAATCAGCACGCCCTTGCCCAAAGCCAGACCGTCTGCCTTAATAACGGTGGGAAATTCGTTTTTCTCCGTAATGTATTCAATGGCCGCCCGAGGATCGTCAAATACCCGATACTCGGCGGTGGGAATGTGGTACTTTTGCATCAGATCCTTGGAGAATACCTTGGAGCCTTCAATGATAGCCGCGTTGGCTCGAGGGCCAAAAGTGGCAAAGCCCGCCGCGTTCAGGGCATCTACCATACCGGCCACCAGCGGATCGTCCGGGGCCACGACCACCAGGTCTGCCTTAATCTCCTTTGCCAGCGCCACGACGCCGTCTATATCCATCGCCGCCACATTGTGGCACACTGCATCATAGGCAATGCCCCCATTGCCCGGGCAGCAATGCACACTGTCCACTCTGGGTGACTCTTTGATCTTGCGCACCAATGCGTGCTCGCGGCCACCGCCGCCTACCACCAAAACCGTCATATTCTTTGACCTCCAAAAAAGACTTTTAGGAGAACTGCCGTTTTGCCGCCAATTCTCCTGTATTTTCTGTATTTTATTTGTTTTTATTGATAATCCGACTCTCTGCCTTACCGCTCTCCAAATCAATAAATCGGGTAAAGAGGGAAACTTTGTTGTCCTCGTTCAGGCTGTTCCAAATCATTTGAGTAAAGCCGTCCAGGTCGCCGTCCATCTCCACCGGCACCGGCTCGCCCTCAAAGGATGGGATCGGATCGCCGTCGCCCTTGTAGGTGTGGATCAAATGGCCTAGACCGGGCACCGCTGCATACTCAAAGAAGAAACGCAGGCAGGAGTCACCCCGACCCATATTGGACTTTAAGATGGACAGGTTGTAGTCGCCGTTTGGCTTGACAACGCCGCTGATTCTGGGGGTGTAGTTGGGCGCGTCCGGCTCAAATTCCCGGGTAAGCAGCGCGTGGCGATAGCACTTGCCCTTTGCCATAAAGTCATAGATGGTATCCGTCTGGTCACCGTTGGTGACAATGGTCTTGCCGTCCAAGCACAGCACCGGGTTGTAAATGATCAAAGACGGATCCTCCATCTTGCTCTCATCAAAAGCCTTGGTGCGAATGCCGCCACGGTCGTTCTCCTCAAACACACGGTTGCGGGAATTGACGCTGCGCCCCATAATAAAATAGGCGATCATTGCCGTTTTCCCGTCCTTGCTGCGACCCAACACGATCCCGCGTCCGGGATAGCTGTTGCCGGACAGCAGGGTTGAAAGCTGTTGTATCTCCATAATAATCACCATAGCCTTTCAGGCTACATACCGTTCATTAAAAATCATTAACACCTTGCTGTAGCCTGACAAGGCGTTAATGGTGATTACAGCCATCTCAAAATTATGCCAAAGGCAAATTTTGAGGGCAATATAATCTGTATAGTGTGATTTTTCACACTATACCTCAATCTAAAATACGGGTCTTATTGCCCGTAATCTGAATTTTACCTTGGCAAAAGAGTGCCACCGCCTGAGGCAGCAGCTGCCATTCGCACTGCTCCATAACCCGCCGCTGCAAAATCTCCGGGGTATCTCCCTCCAGCACCGGCACCGCCTTTTGGGCGATGATGGGGCCGGCATCGCAGTCGGCCGTCACAAAGTGCACCGTAGCGCCGGTCAGCTTGACTCCGCTTTGCAGCACCGCCTCATGCACATGGAGCCCATAATAGCCCTTGCCGCAAAAAGATGGAATCAACGCCGGGTGAATGTTCATCATTTTGCCGGGGAAAGCATCTACCACCTGTTCATCGAGAATGGTCAGGAACCCGGCATACACAACCAGATCCGCCTGCTCCGCCAGCAGCAGGTCCCGCATAGCAGCAGAGTAAGCATGTACATCCGGGTACGCCTTGCGCTCCAGGACCTTACCGGGAATACCGTGAGCCGCAGCTCGCTCCAGCGCGTACACGCCGGGCTTGGAAGCAATCACACAGGTGATCTGCCCATCGGAGATCTCTCCCCTGTCCTGGGCGTCCAGCAGAGCCTGCAAATTGGTGCCCCCACCGGAAACTAACACCACAATGCGCTTCATACCAGCTCCACGCCTTTCTCGCCGGACTTGATCTGGCCGATGATTGCAGCCTGCTCCCCTGCCTGTTGCAGGATCCGCACGGCCTCGTCCGCCTTCGTGGCGTCTACGGCAATCACCAAACCGGTGCCCATATTAAAGGTATTATACATATCCCGCTCCGGAATGTTGCCTTCTTTGGCGATCAGGTCAAAAATAGGCTTCTTAAAGCACTTGTTCTTCTCAATCACAGCGGTGAAACCATCTTGCAGCATACGGGGCACATTCTCATAGAAACCGCCGCCGGTAATGTGGCTGATGGCGTGCACCCGCACGCTGTCCATCAGTGCCAGCAGGGGCTTTACATAAATGCGGGTGGGCGTCAGCAGCTCCTCGCCCAGGCTCTTGCCCAACTCCGGCACCTGCACATGCAGCCGGTCGGAAGAAATGTTAAACACCTTGCGCACCAAAGAGAAACCATTAGAATGTACGCCGGAGGAGGCCACGCCGATAAGCGCGTCTCCGGCTTGCAGTTCCTCACCGCTGACCAACTTGCTCTTTTCGCCAACGCCAACAGAGAACCCGGCCAGGTCATACTCGTCCTCCGGATAAAAGCCGGGCATCTCCGCGGTCTCGCCGCCAACCAGAGCGCAGCCGGCCTGCACACAGCCCTCAGCCACACCGGCCACGATCTGCTCAATCTTCTCCGGGAAGTTTTTGCCGCAGGCAATATAATCCAGGAAGAACAGAGGCTTGGCACCGGAGCAAGCCACATCGTTAACGCACATAGCCACACAGTCGATGCCTACGGTGTCGTGCTTATCCATTAAAAAGGCGATCTTCAGCTTGGTGCCTACACCGTCTGTACCGCTGACCAGCACCGGCTCTTTATAGTCGTTCACCGGCAGTTGAAACATACCGCCAAAGCCGCCGATTCCACCCAGCACGCCGGGCACGGTGGTGCGCTTTACATGGGCCTTGATCCGCTCCACAGACTCATAACCGGCGGTCACATCTACACCGGCTGCCGCATAGCTTGCACTAAAACTCTTTTCCATACTCAGATCTCCTCCAGTTTCTTTTGCAGGTCTGTATCTTTTTGGCGCACGGCAGCGGCCATATCCGCCCGCATTTGCACCAGTTTGTCCATTAAGTCGTCATTGCCCACAGCCAGAATTTCCGCTGCCAGCAGCGCTGCGTTCTTAGCCGCATTGACCCCAACGGTAGCCACCGGAATACCCGGGGGCATCATCACCGTAGCCAGCATGGCATCCATACCGTCCAGCACCTTGGCGCTGCACGGAATGCCAATCACCGGCAGAGTAGTGGAAGCGGCCAGCACACCGCCCAGGTGCGCCGCCATACCGGCGGCTGCCAGGATCACGCCAAAGCCGTTCTCCCGGGCGCTCTCTGCAAAGGCCATAGCCTCCTTGGGGGTACGGTGGGCGCTCATTACATGCACCTCGGTCTCAATGCTCAGCTCCCGCAGCTGCTTAATGGCCGGTGCCACCACCGGCAGATCGCTGTCCGAGCCCATAATGACTGCAACTTTCTTCATAAAACTGTCCTCCGTTTGCGGTGGCGCACCGGGCGCGACACCGGGTATGGCAAGTATTTTTTCGTTTATATTACGGCTATTATACGCTATATGCGGTGCTTTTTCAATAGAAAAATACAAAAACCAACCCGTGATTCCACAGGTTGGTTTTCTCTGTTAATCGTAAATGCTTTCGTCCAGCTTGCCGGCACCGATAAAACCGGCAGCGCCGTCCATATCCGCAGCGGTAATTCGCCCGTCTCCGTTAAAGTCCAGCAACCGTTCATACGCGCCCTCGCCCCGGTCAATGGCGGCTGCGTACTGCTGTAAAGTCACCAGATCCCGGGCGTTCACATACCCATCGCCGGTCAAATCATAGGCCATCACCGGCACATCGCCCAAGTCTACGCTCTGTGTAGTGACCGTTACCTGCACCTGGCGGCATAAGTAAAAATCCGCCCCCACGGTCACGGTGTAAGTACCCGGCGCCACGGCAATGGAAAATGTGCCGTCCTCGCCGGTTTGCACGCTCTCATCGTTCCACTCTATCGTCGTGCCCACCAGCAGATAATTGTGGGGGTGACTGCCGTCCAGGCTCTCCATTGCCACCGCACGCCCGGTAACAGTGTAGCTAAGCGCCGGTTTATAATTCGCATCATAGCTGCTGCCGCAGCGCCGGCAGGTGTAGCAGGTGTAGCCCTCCTCCGTTGTCGTCGGCGGGATTACCACGGCGGTATAATCGTGCCCCAACGCCGGGGTACTGACGGTGTCGGACAAATGCGCTCTGCACCGGGTGCAATAATCATAAGTATAACCCGGCAGGGTGCATGTGGGCTGCACGCGGTGGGTGGCAGGCGTCGTATGCCCCAGTTTGGCAATAGGAGTGGCATAGCTGTCACCGCAAGTGCAGGTGTAAAGAATTTGGCCGTCTGCCACGCAAGTGGGTTCTGTGCGTTGGGCGGTGTACACATGGGTGTGTACATGCACCGGCACAGCAGCCGTTTGGTTACCCCAGGTCAGAGTGGCGGTGTACGTACCCTCTGTCCAGTGATGGGCAACCTGATCGTCCGTCAAAGAAAAGACATGGCCGTTATAGTTTTCCTCTGTCAGCGGCAGGGTCACCTGGTCGCCGGTATCATAAGTGATGGTAATTTGCAACCGATCGGTAAAGGCATTCAGGTCAAAGTAAGCATAGGTCTGCCCATCGCTGTCCGTGCGTGCCGTGCTATCCACACCGGTGACCAGCACCTGATCTGCAGGGAATGCGGCAGAAAAATCGATCACTTTACCCGGATACAGATACGCCGTGTATGCCCCCAGGCTGTGGTTATTGGTCACTTGAAAATAATAGGTCTCCCCTGCCTGCAAAGTACAGGTGAGATCAAAATTCAGATCATAAAGGGAACGGTCGTCGCTGCCTTGCCCCAGGTCCGTCTTGCGGCCGTCGCACAGGCGCACCACCGTGTCCACACTGCCCATGGAGTAAAAATGGTAAGTACCGGTAGCAGTAGGGGTGTAGCGATACCAATCTGTACCGCTGTAGGATTGAAATGTATTGCCAAAGATGGTGCCTTGGGCCAACTCCAGCGCCGGATCAAAGGTAATCTGTGCCGCTGCGTCCGCATAATACTGGGCAGTGGTGCCGGTCAGTCCCCGCAGGGTAAAGGCAGGCATGGGGTGGCCGTCCTCGTCCTGGTACCCAACTGCGTACTGACCAAAGCCGGTGCCCACCGGGAACTGCGCAGCGGTCAGCGCCTTGCAGTCAATAAAGGCACAGGCGCCCAGCTGCAAACTGCCGGCCATATTGTCAAACTGAATATCCGTCAGCCCGGAGCAAGCGGCAAAAGCATAGCTGCCAATGCCCGTGACCCCGGCAGGAATTCGTATCGACTGCAAGGCTGCCACATGGAAAAAGGTGTTACTGCCAATGGTTCTCAAGCTCTCCGGCAACTGCACATCCGTAACAGCCGTCAACTGGCGAAGCAGATTGTCTCCCAGCCCGGTAATGCCCTCCTCCACTTGCACCGTGCGGATTTGGCTGCGGTGGGCGGCAAATGGCGGCAGACTCTCCGGGGTATAATCCGGCGTAGCACCGGTGCCGGTGAGGGTCAAGGTGCCGGTACGCTCCTCAAACACATAATCCACCTGACTATCACCTAAAGTCCCCTGCTCCCCGGCAAAAGCAAAAAAAGATGGCATCCCAACAAACACAGTTGCCAGCAGGAAACAAAAGATCACGCTGTACTTTTTCATCAGGATACCACCTCACATATTCTGTTGTCATTATACCATAAGCCTGCCGCCGGTGCAACCGTCAGTCCGCCAGCACCTTACGCAGCAGCTTGCGCACCTTTTGCAACCGGGTACGCACCGCAGAGCTGGAAATACCCAGTGCCAGACCGATCTCTTTACTGCCATAGCCCTGGCGCCGCATAGCCAGCAAAATCTGATCCTCTCGCCCCAGCATACCCAGCACCTGCGCCCACTCTACCATGGTGATGGGATCCTCCCGATCCGGCAGGTCAAAGTCCTCCGGTATTGCCACGCACACCGCCCGGGCAGCAATGGCCCGGTAGTGGTCGGCGCACACGCTGCGGGCAATGGACAGCAGCAGGCTTTTGTCCGACTTGGGGAAAGCAGCCGCCGCCAGCAGCCACTGCCAATACTGCATAAAGGTCTGCTGGGTCAGCTCCTCGGCCAAATCAGCAGGCACACGACCGCGAATCCAACGCAGCACCGCAGCATAAGATCCAGCATAAACAGCATTAAAGTGCTCATACTTTGTACTTTTTTCGGAATGCTTCATACGCTTCTTCGTCCATGACCATATTGCCTACTATGCTGTTGGCCTGCACCGTGCCCAGTAGCGGCTTGGGACATACGGCAACTGCACCTACGATAAACAACAGGTGCTTATCCGTGATCATCTCCGGGGTCACATCCGGCGCAAAAAACAGGCTGCTGCCCACCACGATCACCGCGCCGTCCTCCAACCGGGACAGCAAATCCGCACCTGCCCGCAGCTCTGCGGAGAACTGGTGCAAATGGTCCAGATCCCGATCCAATTCCCGGAACATACCGTTCAGGTTCTCAATCACCAGGCCGGTGCCCTGCTCTGCAACGCCTATACCGCTCAGAAAGACCCGGGCGTGCTTCTCCCCGGCTGCCCGCCGAAAGATGGTCATACCGTTACAAAGGCAAATGGCGCCCTCCGGCAGCGTAGACCCCAGCACATTCAGCCCGTTATACTGGGCCACTTTGTCCATAGGCGCAAACACCTCCTGCGCAATGGCCCCCTTGGTTATATCCGCATAGGCCTCTGCGAATGCCGGCGAAGGATTCTCCGGCAGCAAGATGGTGCTTACCGCTTGAATAGAGCTGATCTTGCGCAGCGCCTGGGGCGTATAGTTGCGCAGATCTAATACGGACACGGCCTCAATTTTCTTTTTACCGAACATCGTACATTTCCTTTCTGCTGGTCAAAGCGTTCCCCATTGTGTGTACACTCTATAAGACGGCTGCCGGGGGCAAACTGTCTGCACATTTTGGTCATTTTTATAAGAAACGCCACGACCATGAAAAAAGGCGTATGTACCGGAGTACATACGCCTATAACCGTCATAATGACCTGCGCTTATACAAGCTCGATGATGCACATCTCAGCTGCGTCGCCGCGACGGGGGCCAGTCTTTACAATGCGGGTGTAACCGCCGTTTCTGTCCTCGTACTTGGGCGCGATCTCATCAAACAACTTCTTTACAACATCTTCCTTGGTAACATAGGAAAGCACCTGTCTTTTGGAAGCCAAAGTGTTCTTCTTGCCGAGAGTGATCATCTTCTCAGCCATAGCGCGAACTTCTTTCGCTCTGGTAACGGTAGTTTCAATCTTGCCGTTTTCTAAAAGAAAAGTAACCATACCTCTGAGCATTGCTTTTCTGTGGTCAGTAGGTCTGCCCAATTTTCTGGAACCTGGCATTGAAATTCCCTCCTTTAATCCTCATCGTGACTCAGGCTGAAGCCCAGGGATTGCAGCTTGGCAACCACCTCGTCCAGGGACTTGCGGCCCAGGTTTCTAACCTTCATCATATCTTCTTCGGATTTGCTGATCAAATCCTCTACTGTGTTAATGCCTGCTCGCTTGAGACAGTTGAAAGAGCGCACGGACAGATCCAGTTCCTCAATGGTCATCTCCAGAACCTTCTCCTTACCGTCGTCGTCCTTCTCCACCATAATATCCTGGTTGCCGATCTCCTCAGAGAGATCCACAAACAGCATCAGGTGGTCGTTGAGAATCTTAGCAGCCAAAGAAGCGGCTTCATCAGCCGGAATGGTGCCGTCCGTCTCAACATCAAGAATCAGTTTATCAAGGTCTGTCTGCTGACCTACACGGGTGTTCTCTACGGTGTAATTCACCTTGAGCACCGGGGTGTAGATAGAGTCGATTGCAATGGTGCCGATGGGCAAATCCATCAGCTGCTTGTTGCGGTCACAGGGCACATAGCCGCGGCCGCTGTCTGCCGTCAGCTCCATAGATACGCTGGCGCCGGCGTCCAGATAAGCAATGTGCAGCTCGGGATTCAGGATCTCTACATCTGCGTCATGAATAATATCGCCCGCAGTGATCTCGCCTTCTCCGCTGGCCTCAATGTGCAGCATCTTCGGCTGCTCATCGTGAATCTTCAGGATAACGTTCTTGAGATTCAAAACGATCTCCGTCACATCTTCCTTTACATGCGGAATGGTAGAAAACTCGTGCAGCACACCATCAATCTTCACGGAAGTGATGGCATAGCCGGGCAGAGAGGAGAGCAGCACTCTCCGCATACCGTTGCCCAGGGTTGCGCCGAAACCTCTTTCCAGAGGTTCCACCACAAACTTACCTACGCTTCTGCTTCCCTGAGTAGATAAATCTACAATCTCGATTTTCGGCTTATCAATTTCAATCATTTAAAAGCCTCCTATTTTGATTTTAACAGCTAAATAACAGAATGATCAACTATTATCTAGAATAGAACTCAACGATCAAGTGCTCTTCAACAGGATAATCAATGTCTTCACGGGTGGGCAGAGCCACAACCTTAGCGGTCAGCTTCTCTGCGTCAACCTCCAGCCACTTGGGAGCGTTACCATAAACGCCCTCTTCCTTCACGAGCTTAAATCTGCCGTTCTCCTTGCTCTTATCCACCACAGCGATCACATCGCCGGCCTTCACAAGGTAGGAGGGAATGTTGACCTTTTTGCCGTTCACGGTGAAATGACCGTGAGAAACAGCCTGGCGGGCCTCACGACGGGTCTTGCAAAAACCGGTGCGGAAAGCCACATTGTCCAAACGAGTCTCTACCATGGTCAGCAGCACGGCACCGGTCTGGCCGGGAGCCTTAGCTGCCTTCTCATAGTAAGAATGGAACTGCTTCTCCAGAATGCCGTAGATGAACTTCACTTTCTGCTTTTCCTGCAGCTGCATAGCATACTCGCTCTTCTTGCGGCGATTCTTGGTATAAGAATGTCTGAATGTATCCTTATTTGTATAGCCCATAACAGCCGGAGAAATGCCGAGTGCTTTGCAGCGCTTTGCGATGGGCTCTGAATTCTTTGCCATATCTTCTACACCTCCGTTAGATTATACACGACGTCTCTTAGGCGGACGGCAGCCGTTGTGCGGAATGGGGGTAACATCCTTAATCAGGGTTACATCCAGACCGGCGGTTTGAAGTGCGCGGATGGCAGCTTCACGGCCGGAGCCGGGGCCTTTAACGAAAACTTCCACCGTCTTCATACCATGCTCCATAGCAGCCTTAGCAGCAACCTCGGCAGCAGTCTGTGCAGCAAAGGGAGTAGACTTCTTGGAACCACGGAAACCCATTTCGCCGGCAGACGCCCAAGAAACGGCATTGCCCTGCGTGTCCGTGATGGTTACGATGGTGTTGTTGAAGGTTGACTGAATATGGGCAGCACCACGTTCAATATTCTTCTTCTCGCGGCGTTTGCGAGAGCCAGTGGTCTTTTTTGTAGCCATACTACGAATATCCTCCTACGCTTATTTCTTCTTGTTTGCTATGGTCTTCTTGGGACCTTTGCGGGTGCGGGCGTTGTTCTTGGAGGTCTGTCCTCTTACAGGCAGGCCCTGACGATGGCGCATACCGCGATAGCAGTTAATTTCAATGAGTCTCTTAATGTCAAATGCTCTGTCTCTGCGCAGATCACCTTCAACATTCAGGTTCTTCTCAATGTAATCACGAATTTTGGAAACCTGATCCTCGGTAAGATCTCTGCAACGAGTATCGGGATCAATTCCGGTTGCCTCTACGATCTGAGTAGCAGTGGTACGGCCGATACCATAGATGTAAGTAAGGCCGATCTCAACTCTCTTGTCGTTGGGCAAGTCAACACCAGAAATACGTGCCATATTGTTTTACCTCCGAATTATTGCTCAGGATTAGCCCTGACGCTGTTTGTGCTTTGGATTTTCACAGATAACCATGACTTTACCATTGCGCTTAATCACTTTGCATTTGTCGCAAATTTTCTTTACAGAAGGTCTGACTTTCATTTGAATATCCTCCTTTATTTACTTTGAGCGCCAAATAATACGACCCTTGTTCAGGTCATAGGGTGACATCTCAATCGTTACCTTATCACCGGGAAGAATACGAATGTTGTTCATCCGCAGCTTACCGCTGATATGGGCTAAAATGATGTGGTCATTTTGGAGTGCTACCTTAAAGGTCGTGTTGGGCAGCGCCTCAACCACAGTACCTTCCACTTCAATCATATCTGACTTTGACATCGTTTACCTCTCTTATGGATAGGATCTTGAATTGATGTTCGCTCTTATCTGGAATCACATTACGGCGTAATCGCCTGCAATTGATTAACACCTCAGACTTTGGTCAAAATGACCGGACCGTTAGAGGTAATGGCAATGGTGTGCTCAAAGTGCGCAGCCAGCTTGCCGTCTGCCGTCTTGACCGTCCAACCGTCTGAAAGCTGTTTTACCTTATAGGTCCCCAGATTTATCATTGGTTCAATTGCCAATGTCATTCCGGGTAATAGTCTGATACCGCGTCCTGCGTGACCGAAGTTTGGTACGCTGGGGTCTTCATGAAGTTTGGTGCCCACGCCGTGACCCACAAAGTCACGAACAACACCGTATCCGCGCGCCTCGCAATATTCTTGTACTGCGTGGCCGATATCGCCGATCCTGTTGCCGGGTATCGCCTGCTCAATGCCTTTATACAGGCTCTCGCGGGTGGTATCCATCAGCCGCTTTGCCTCGGGCGAGCAAGACCCGACTGCAAATGTGGCAGCATTATCGCCGTTATAACCGTTTTTGGCCGCACCCAGGTCGATGCTGACAATGTCACCCTCTTGGAGGATGCGGTCCTTTTTCGGTATACCGTGGATCACTTCATCATTTATGGATATACATGCAGTAGCGGGATAGCCCCCATAGTGCAGGAAATTGGGCTTAGCACCCCGTTTGATGATCAGATCGTAAGCGATCTTATCGATTTCCTTTGTAGAGATGCCCGGCTTAACAGCCTCACCTGCTACCATCAATGCTTCAGCGGAGATCTGGCAAGCCTCTTTCATCAGCTCCAGTTCTCTGCTGCTTTTCAGCACGACCATGTTAATCCTCCAGTGCTGCAAAAACGAGTGCCGTGGTGTCTGCCACCTCTTCCTGACCCTCTACGACTGCCAGCTTACCCAGCTTATCGTAAAAGTCTTTCAGCGGCTCGGTCATCTTGTGGTATTCCACAAGGCGAGCCTGCACCGTCTCCGGCGCATCGTCCTTGCGTTGAATCAGTGCACCGCCGCAAGCGTCACAAACACCGTCCACCTTAGGCTTTTTATAAAGCATGTGGTAGGAATTTGCACACTTTGAACATACACGGCGGCCGGACATTCTGGCGGTAATTTTCTCGTCAGGGACTTCTATATCAATGACCTTATCAATAGCCACGCCCATGTCCTCAAGCGCCTGAGCTTGAGGAATGGTACGAGGAAATCCGTCCAGAATAAATCCGTTTTCGCAATCTTTTTGTTCCAGTCTATCCTTGATGATCCCGATAACCACATCGTCCGGAACCAACTGGCCTGCGTCCATATAGGACTTGGCCTTCAGGCCCATCTCGGTACCCTCTTTCAGAGCGGCACGGATGATGTTACCGGTGGAGATGGCAGGAATACCATACTTTTCAACAATCTTTTCCGCCTGAGTGCCTTTGCCGGCACCGGGCGCGCCAAGAAGGATCAAATTCATCTTGCGTTCTCCTTATAATCAGTCAAGGAAGCCTTTATAGTGGCGCATCATCAACTGGCTTTCCAGCTGACGCACCGTCTCCAGAGCTACACCGCACATAATGATGATGGATGTACCGCCCAGGGTGATGCTCATGCCGCCGTCGTCACCGCCGGTCTCCAGGGGCGGAATCGCCGCCTTACAAATCAAGGAGTACACGATGGGGAACAAGGCAACTACGCAAAGCATCAAAGAACCGATCAAGGTCAGACGGGACAGAACCCGCATGATGTAATCGGAGGTGGGCTTGCCGGGACGAATGCCGGGGATTGCGCCGTTGTTCTTACGAAGATTATTTGCCATTTCAATGGGGTTGTACTGAATGGTGCTGTAGAAATAGGCAAAGAAGATGATCAGCAGGAAGTACATACCCGCATACCACCAAGAGTCACTCTGGAAGGCGTTAAAGAACTTCTCCCAGCCGGTGCCCTTGTACTTGTCAGCAGAAATGAACATCTGCACTGTACCGGGCAGGGACAAAATAGAAGATGCAAAGATGATGGGCAGCACGCCGCTCATATTGATCTTAATGGGCATGTGGGTGGACTGACCGCCGTACATTTTGCGGCCCACAACGCGCTTGGCGTACTGAATGGGCAGGCGGCGCTCTGAGTTATCCATAAATACGATGTAAGCGATCATCAGAAGGAAGATCACGCACACCACGGGAACCAGAACTTTGTACACGGTACGGCCGGTGTCCAGGTACTGGAACAGCTGCTTGATCAGGGTGGGGAAACGAGACACGATGCCGGCAAAAAGGATAATGGAAATACCGTTACCGATACCGGAAATGGTGATCTGCTCGCCCAGCCACATAATCACGGCTGTGCCGGCGGTGAGCACTGCAATAATGACCACTGCCTGGAACACGGCGTCAAAGCCGGTGAATGCTGCGCCGCTGGCATCCTTCATCAGATAGCCGTTGGCACGCAGGAAGAAGAAGTATGCCAGGGACTGCAACAGACCCAGACCAACCGTAACGAAACGGGTGATCGTGGCGATCCTCTTTCTGCCTTCTTCGCCCTCCTTCTGCAACCGCTCCAGTGCAGGAATGGCCACAGCAAGAAGCTGCATAATAATGGAGGCATTGATGTACGGTGTGATGGACATAGCGAAAATTGTTCCGTATGTGAATGCACTACCGGTCATCAAGCTCAGGTAGGTTAAAATGGTGTTGCCCTTACCCACATTGATCTCATCAACAATGTTCAGGAAAGGAACAGGAATGACAGAGCCAATTCGGAAAACAAGGATAACAAATGCTGTAAACAAAAGCTTTTTGCGGATGTCCGCAACTTTCCAAGCGTTTACGAAGGTCTTGATCATTTACAGCACCTCCACCTTGCCACCTGCTGCCTCAATCTTAGATTTGGCGCTCTCACTGATGGCAGTGACCTGAACGGTCAGAGCCTTAGTAATCTCGCCCTTGCCCAGAACCTTTACACCGTCCAGGGTCTTCTTCAAAAGACCGGAGGCCACCAGGCTCTCAGCGTTCACGGTTGCGCCGTCCTCAAATCTGTCGTTCAGATCAGACACATTGACAATGGCGTACTCCGTTGCAAAAATGTTGTTAAAACCTCTTTTGGGCACGCGGCGCTGAAGGGGCATCTGACCACCTTCAAAGCCGGGCCGTCTGCTGTAACCGGAACGGGCCTTCTGACCCTTCTGGCCTTTACCGGCGGTTTTACCCTGGCCGGAAGCAGTACCGCGACCGATACGCTTAACACTCTTTTTGGAGCCTTCAGCAGGAGAAAGTTCATGTAATTTCATCTTGCTACCTCCCCTTATTCTTCAACAACGGTGATCAGGTGTGCGATCTTCTTGATCTTGCCCTGAGTTGCGTCGTTGTTCGGCTGAACGGTTTCGTTGCCGATCTTCCGCAGGCCAAGAGAGTGGGCGGTGGCGATCTGGTCCTGCTTACTGCCGATCAGGCTTTTTGTAAGTTTGATTCTAATATCTGCCATAATGCGCCCCTCCTTATCCTACGATTTCTTTCACTGACTTACCGCGAACAGCAGCAACTTCCTCTGCTGTGCGCAGTCTGCTCAAGCCGTCAATGGTGGCGCGAACCACATTGTACGGGTTGTTTGAGCGAACGGCCTTGGTACGAATATCGCCGATACCAACGGTCTCAACAACCGCACGAACCGGGCCGCCGGCGATCACGCCGGTACCTTTGGGAGCGGGCATAAGCAGCACTTCGCCAGCACCGAACTTACCGGTGATCTCATGGGGAATGGTGGTACCCCGCAGAGATACTTTGATCAGATTCTTCTTTGCGTCCTCGATCCCCTTACGGATAGCGTCCGGAACCTCGCCGGACTTACCGATACCGAAACCGACCAGACCGTTCTTATCACCAACAACCACCAGTGCGGAGAACTTAAAAATTCGACCGCCCTTTACGGTTTTAGAAACACGGTTGATGGTAACCACTCTTTCTTCAAGTTCCATTGAAGATGCGTCAATCTTTGTAGCCAAAAGTATTTACCTCCTTCGTTAGAACTTCAGTCCGCCCTCACGAGCGCCGTCTGCAACCGCAGCCACACGACCGTGATACACGTAACCGCCACGGTCAAATACGCACTCGGTGATGCCCTTTGCGGTGGCTCTTTCTGCTAATGTCTTACCAACAGCCTTAGCTGCTTCTACATTTCCGCCGTACTGTGCAAAGTCCTTCTCAGTAGTGGATGCACTTGCCAGCGTTACACCGGCAACATCATCAATGAGCTGAACGTAAATATTGCTGAGGGAGCGATATACGTTGAGTCTGGGACGAGCAGCAGTGCCGCTGATTTTGCCACGAACACGAATGTGGCGCTTTTGTCTTGCCTTATTGGCGTCTTGTCTTGAAACCATTGTAATTCACTCCTTCCCTTATTTCTTACCTGCTTTGCCTTCCTTGCGGCGAATATGCTCATAGTCATACTTGATACCCTTGCCCTTGTAGGGTTCCGGGGGTCTCTTCTCGCGGACCTGCGCGGCAAACTGACCTACGGCCTGCTTGTCTGCGCCGCTGATGACAATGGCGTTGGCACTGGGGCACTCAATGGTAATGCCTTCCGGTGCATCCATGATCACCTGGTGAGAAAAGCCAAGGTTCATTGTGAGCTTGTTGTTCTGTACCTGTACTCTGTAACCAACACCGTTGACTTCCAGATTCTTCTTGAAGCCCTCGGTCACGCCCAGAACCATGTTGTGAATGAGGGTGCGGGTCAAGCCGTGAAGAGACTTGTTCTCCTTCTCATCGTTGGGTCTTTTTACAATAACTTCGTTGCCTTCTACTGCGACTGCCATGTTCGGATGAACATTCCGGGTAAGTTCCCCTTTGGGGCCCTTTACGGTAACAGTCGTTCCGTCAACCTTTACGTCAACGCCGGCAGGAATTTCAATAGGCTTTAAGCCAATTCGTGACATACGACTGCACCTCCTTACCAAATAAATGCCAGAACTTCGCCGCCCACATTCTCTTTGCGAGCTTCTTTGTCTGTCATTACGCCTTTAGATGTAGAAACGATGGCTATGCCCAGGCCCTTCATTACCTTGGGCATATCCTCAACGCTTGAATACTTACGAAGACCGGGCTTAGACACGCGGCGCAGACCGGTGATGACGCGGCTCTTGCCCTCGCCATACTTCAGGGTCACGCGGATAACGCCCTGCTTGCCGTCTTCAATTACTTTGTAGCCTTTGATATAACCTTCATCTACCAGAATCTGAGCAATTGACTTCTTCATGTTAGATGCGGGAATATCTACAGTATCGTGCTTTGCGGAATTCGCATTGCGAATTCTGGTCAGCATATCAGCGATAGGGTCTGTAATATGCATTGATATTTCCTCCTTATTCGATCTTCAATTCTCAGATTACCAAGATGCCTTGCGCACACCGGGGATCTCGCCCTTGTGAGCCAGCTCTCTGAAGCAGATACGGCACACGCCATACTTACGCAGGTATGCGTGAGGTCTACCGCAGATCTTACATCTGTTGTGCTGTCTGGTGGAATACTTGGCAGGACGAACTGCCTTGACTTTCATAGATGTTTTTGCCACGATAATCCCTCCTTACTCTGCAAACGGTGCGCCCATCAGCTTGAGCAGCTCCCGTGCTTCTTCGTCTGTGTTTGCGGTGGTTACCATAATGATATCCATACCGCGCACCTTGTCGATCTTGTCATATTCGATCTCGGGGAAAATCAACTGCTCTTTGATACCCATGGCGTAGTTACCACGGCCGTCAAAGGAGTTTGCATTGATTCCTCTGAAGTCACGCACTCTGGGGAGAGCCAGATTAAAGAATCTGTCCAGGAATTCATACATTCTCTCGCCACGCAGAGTGACCTTTACGCCGATGGGCATACCTTCACGCAGCTTGAAGTTTGCAACAGACTTCTTTGCGCGGCACACCACGGGGCGCTGACCGGTGATCTGGGACAGGTCGGAGATGATTGCATCTACAACCTTAGAGTTTTCGCGGGCTTCGCCGCAACCAACATTGATAACAATCTTGTCAAGCTTCGGGATTTGCATAACAGATTTGTAGCCGAATTTCTTCATCAATGCCGGAGCAACTTCGCTCTTATAGGTTTCTTTTAACCTTGCAGCCATTGTTATGTTCCTCCCTTACTTAAAATTCGTTGCCGCATTTTTTGCAAATGCGTGCGCCGCCCTTTTTGTGGCCGACGCGGGTCGCCTCGTTACATTTGGGGCACACCAGCTGTACCTTGGAAGCGTACAGCGCGGACTCAACATCAATCAGGCCGCCGGCCTCGCCCATCTTGCGGGGCTTTACATGCTTGGTAACCACATTGACCTTCTTGACGATGACTTTACCCTCGGCAGGGCTAACGGCAACAACTTCGCCACGCACGCCCTTGGATTTACCGGACAGCACCTGAACGGTATCGCCGGATTTTACAAACATCTTACTCATTCTCTCGCACCTCCATTAAAGCACTTCCGGAGCAAGGGACAAAATCTTCATGTAATCCTTATCACGAAGCTCTCTTGCTACGGGTCCAAAAATACGGGTGCCACGAGGCGTTTTATCCTCTTTGATAATTACGGCAGCATTTTCATCAAAACGAATGTACTGGCCGTCGTCACGACGTACACCTTTGGTTGTACGAACGATGACTGCTTTAACAACTTCGCCCTTTTTCACCACGCCGCCGGGTGCTGCTTTCTTGACGGAAGCAACGATCACGTCGCCGATGTTGGCGTATCTTCTGCCGGAGCCGCCCAGCACGCGAATGCAAAGGATCTCTTTAGCACCGGTGTTGTCTGCGACCTTCAGCCGACTTTCCTGTTGTATCACAGCATTTTCCTCCTTCGTACTGCAAAATAACACTTTGCTCATCTTGCAGTTATTATTTTAGTTCCGACTGCAAAGGCAGTCTGTATGAAAAACCAAGTAATCCGTTTGAATTATTTAGCCTTTTCAATGATCTCAACCACACGCCATCTCTTGTCTTTGCTGTAGGGACGGGTCTCCATAATCATAACCTTGTCGCCTACGCCGCATTCGTTCTTCTCGTCGTGTGCTTTGTACTTCACGGTACGGTTTACGATCTTGCCATACAGCGGGTGAGCCACTCTGTCCTGAATGCTAACCACAACTGTCTTATCCATCTTATCGCTGGAAACAAGACCAACTCTTGTCTTTCTGAGGTTTCTTTCCATGATCAGTTACCTCCTTCTTAAGAGTTAGCGCTTTCGAGTTCGATTGCGCGCTCCACAGTCTTAATGCGTGCAATGTCCTTCTTGACCGCTTTAATTCTCATAGGGTTGTCGAGCTGATTGATGGCCTGCTGGAAATGCAGGTTGAAGAGTTCATCCTTGAGCTCTGCCAACTTCTTTGCGCGCTGATCGGCGCTCAAAGCACGGATTTCTGCTGCTTTCATTCCTGCTCGCCTCCCTCTTTCTTAACGAACTTGCATTTTACGGGGAGCTTGTTGGCAGCAAGACGCATAGCCTCGCGCGCCACAGACTCCTCAACGCCGCCCAGCTCAAACATAACGCGACCGGGCTTTACCACGGCTACCCAGTAATCCACGTTACCTTTACCTTTACCCATTCGGGTATCGGCAGGACGAGCGGTAATGGGCTTGTCGGGGAAAATCTTGATCCATACCTGACCGCCACGCTTGGTGTAACGGGTCATAGCGATACGGGCAGCCTCGATCTGTGCCGCAGTGATCCATGCAGGCTCAGTGGTCATCAGACCGTACTCACCGTAGGTAACTTTATTGCCGCGGGTAGCCACACCGGTCATACGACCTCTGTGCTGCTTGCGGTGCTTAACACGCTTAGGTAACAGCATTATCGATTTCCTCCTTCCCGACGATTTCTTCTCTTGTTACGAGACTCGTGAAGAACCTCGCCCTGGTAGATCCAAACCTTTACGCCGATACGGCCGTAAGTGGTCTTAGCCTCAACCAAACCGTAGTCAATGTCTGCACGGATGGTCTGCAGCGGGATCGTACCCTCTTTGTATGTCTCGGTACGCGCGATCTCGGCACCGCCTACACGGCCGCTGACCTGGATCTTGATACCACGAGCGCCCAAACGCATGGTGTTGCGGATAGCGCCCTTTACTGCACGACGGAAAGATACACGCCGCTCCAGCTGACCAGCCACATTCTGAGCAACCAAGGTTGCATTCAGATCGGGCTGCTTGATCTCAACGATGTTGATGTACACTTCGTTCAGTTCTTTGCCCAGTTTCTTGGCGCACAGCGCTCTGAGCTTTTCGATCTCAGCGCCCTGCTTGCCGATCACCATACCGGGCTTTGCGCAGTGGATGTTGATGCGCACGCGCTTGGCGTCACGCTCAATCTCCACCTTAGGAACACCTGCGCCGGAAAGGGTCTCCAGCAGATACTTACGCAGCTTGTAGTCCTCTACAAGGGTATCGCCGAACTCGCCCTTCTTTGCGTACCAGCGGGAGTCCCAGTTTTTAATGACACCGATTCTGAGACCGGTAGGATTACATTTCTGTCCCATTTAACTCTTCCTCCTCGCTTAGTCTTCCATTTCCTTAACGGTAATGGTGATGTGAGATGTTCTCTTGTTGATTCTGTAAGCTCTACCCTGGGCTCTGGCCTGAATTCTCTTCAGAGTGGGGCCGGCGCCTACATTGCAGTCGCTCACATACAGACGGGAAACATCCATATTGTGGTTGTTCTCTGCATTTGCCATCGCGGACTTGAGCACCTTCATCACAGGCTCACAAGCGGCTTTGGGGGTGTATTGCAGAATAGCCATGGCCTTGTCGGCAGGCTGCTTTCTGATTAAATCAAGTACGATCTGAACCTTTCTGGGAGAGATACGGACGTACGTTGCTTTTGCTGTAGCTTCCATAATAAATCTCCTTTCCGATTACTTAGATGACTTGGAGCCTGCGTGGCCTCTAAACGTTCTGGTGGGCGCAAACTCACCCAGCTTATGGCCGACCATGTCCTCGGTCACATAGACCGGTACATGCTTTCTTCCGTCGTGAACAGCAAAGGTATGACCTACGAATTCAGGGAAGATTGTGGAACTTCTGGACCAGGTTTTGATAACCTGCTTGTCGCCCTTAGCGTTCAGGGCTTCAACCTTTTTGAACAGGCTTTCTTCAACATAAAAGCCCTTCTTGGCACTTCTACTCATTTAATCTTCTCCTTTCTTCTTATTTACCGTTGCGACGGCGAACGATCATCTTGTCAGACTTTTTCTTCTTGCTGCGGGTCTTATAACCCAGAGCAGGCTTGCCCCAAGGGGTGCAAGGACCGGGACGGCCGATGGGGGACTTACCTTCACCACCACCGTGCGGGTGGTCGTTGGGGTTCATTACAGAACCGCGAACAGTGGGACGGAAGCCCATATTGCGCTTACGACCGGCCTTACCGATCTTCACATTTGCATGATCGGCATTGCCAACCACGCCAATGGTAGCCATGCAGTTGCAGGGCACATTGCGCAGCTCGCCGGAGGGCAGACGCAGCAGTGCGTACGGACCTTCCAGAGCCATCAGCTGTGCGCCGTTACCGGCAGAGCGAGCCAGCTGTGCGCCGTTACCGGGATACAGCTCCACATTGTGCACCATGGTACCAACGGGAATGTTCTGCAGCGGCAGAGCGTTACCAGCCACGATGTCTACATCCGTACCGGCTACCACGGTGTCGCCTACCTTCAGGCCTTCGGGAGCGGTGATGTAGCTCTTCACGCCGTCCTCATACTGGATGAGAGCGATGTGTGCGCTTCTGTTGGGATCATACTCAATGGTCTTGACCTCAGCGGGAACATCGAACTTGTTGCGCTTGAAGTCGATCACACGGTATTTTTTTCTGTTACCGCCGCCACGATGACGAACGGTGATTCTGCCGTAGGAGTTGCGGCCGGACTTTTTGTTCAGCGGCTGAAGCAGAGAACGCTCCGGAGCAACCTTGGACAGAGAAGAGTAATCGGTAACCGACATATTCCGTCTGGACGGCGTAGTCGGCTTATAAGTTTTGATTGCCATTCTTATTTCTCCTTTCCGGATAACTTTGCGAAAGGATGGCTCCTTTCATACCTCATCACCCGAAATCATGGTTGTCTTAGTGTTTGTATATATAATGTATAAGAGATTACATCATATCGTTGAAGAACTCAATCTCCTTAGAGTCCTCGGTGAGGGTAACCACAGCCTTCTTCCAAGAGGGGGTGTAACCCACGTTGGCGCCCTGGCGGCGCTTCTGACCTCTTACATTCAGGGTGTTTACTTTCTTCACCTTGGTGCCGGGGAACAGTTCCTCAACAGCCTTCTTGATCTCAATCTTGCCGGCATCTTTGGCAACTTTGAAGGTATATTTCTTCATCATGATGCCGGTCATGGACTCTTCCGTAATGATCGGCTTAATGATAATGTCCTGTGCAGCTTTCATTATGCATATACCTCCTCGATCTTCTTGGCGGCGTCCTTCAGAACAACGAAGCTGTCGCAGTTGAGGATGTCATACACGCAAAGGGTGTTGACGGTCACAACCTTAACGCCGGCGATGTTCCGTGCGCTCTTATAAATCTTCTCGTCCTTATCTGCGGTGACGATCAGGGTCTTCTTGGCAGCCTTCAGCTTGGTGAGCATCTCGACCACAGCTTTGGTCTTAATGTCTTCCAGCTCTACCTTGTTAACTACCATCATCTCCTCAGCAGCAACCTTGCTGGACAGCGCGGACTTCATAGCCAGTCTGCGCACCTTCTTGTTGATGCTGATGCCGTATGTTCTGGGCTTCGGGCCGAGAGCAATACCGCCGTGGGTCCACTGCGGGCTTCTGGTAGAACCCTGACGGGCACGACCGGTGCCTTTCTGTCTCCAGGGCTTTGCACCGCCGCCGCTGACCTCAGAACGAGTGAGAGTTGACTGTGTGCCCTGACGCTGGTTAGCCAGATAGCTGACCACTACAAGATGCATTGCGGATTCGTTCGGCTCAATGGCGAAAACGGAATCTGCAAGTTCCAATTTAGAAGTTTTCTTACCTTCCTGGTTATAAACCTGAACCTGTGCCATTTTAATCTCTCCTTTCGTTAAGCTTTCACTGCGTCAGCGATGACAACAATGCCGCCCTTGGGGCCGGGAACGGCGCCCTTGATGGCGATGAGGTTATTCTCGGCATCCACCTTAACAACCTCGAGGTTTTGAACGGTTACGGTCTCGTGACCCAGGTGACCTGCCATCTTCTTGCCCTTAAATACGCGAGAAGGACTGGAGCAGGCACCCAAAGAACCGGCGTGACGGGCGTTGGGGCCGGTACCGTGGCTCATTCTCAGACGAGAGAAGTTCCAGCGCTTAATGGCGCCTGCGGTGCCCTTACCCTTGCTGGTGCCCTTCACATCGATCTTTTCGCCGGGAGCGAAAATATCGGCCTTCAGGATGTCACCTACATTCATTGCGGAAATGTCGTCCAGACGAAATTCCTTCAGTGTCTTCTTGGGAGCCACATCGGCTTTGTCAAAATGACCTTTCATCGGTTTGTTGACGCGTGTGATCTTCACATCGCCAAAGCCCACCTGAATGGCCTCATAGCCGTCGTTCTCCATTGTCTTCTTCTGGGTAATCGTGCAAGGACCGGCCTCCACAACGGTTACAGGGATTGCATGACCCTGTGCGTCGAAGACCTGGGTCATGCCGATTTTCTTACCGATAAGACCTTTCTTCATGTTTATTCCTCCTTTGGTTATTGGTTGGGTCTCCCCAACATGACCTCGACCGGGTTGCGATCTGTTTTCAGTTCAATTAGAGCTTAATCTCGATCTCAACGCCTGCCGGGAGCTCAAGACTTGTCAGCGCTTCCACCGTCTTGTTGGAAGGTCTGAGAATGTCGATGAGTCTCTTGTGTGTTCTCTGCTCAAACTGCTCACGGCTGTCCTTGTACTTGTGTACAGCACGCAGGATGGTAACAACTTCCTTCTCCGTGGGAAGCGGGATGGGACCGCTCACCTGAGCGCCGGTGCGCTTTGCGGTGTCTACGATCTTCTCCGCAGCCTGGTCCACCAGGTTGTGGTCATAACCCTTCAGTCTGATGCGGATCTTAACTTTACTTGCTGCCATGTGAAATTCCTCCATGAATTTTGATGGTGCGAGCAACCATTGTTTGACTACCCACCCGTGTGTTTCAACCCTTACCGTAAATAAAGCCGAATGAAGGCAGTTCATTCGGGCACGGTTACACGGTGCACAGCGCGTTCGCAAGTCACGCTCTGCAAGGACCCCTTACGGTCCGCGTCGTACAATGATTCGTTTCGCCCGGTTTGAAATCGGACATACTCCGCCGAAATTACCGCTCTGGGTAGGAGCGCAACCTCCGGCATCAACGCATATCTGGTTGTGTGTTGCGGTGTCTATATATTATATATATAATACGCCCAATCACACGCAGGCAATATTATATTATATAGAGCCCCTGCTGTCAAGCCTTTTTTTGAAGTTCTTTGGAATTTTTTTCATTGTGCAAAATGACAGAAAATACGGCTCCATTTTTGTAAAAATCACCAAAGCAGAACCACCGGTTTTTTGGTGTCTTTCCCCTGTCGAACCACAAGATGTAGTTGCCGTTCTCCATATTTAGTAGGAAACGCCCCGCGCCGTGGAAAAATTCCGTCGCGTCGCTTTGACCGGATTTTTGAAAAATTTAATTTTTGGCAGCAAAAGTTATACGACATTGTACCAATAAAATAAACGCAGCGCCCAAGCCGATCGGCCTGAACGCTGTGCAAATCGCTATATTATAGTATGTTTATATATAAGGGCTACTTGAGCTTGGCAATCGTCACGCCGTTCTCGCCCTCGCCGTACAGCCCCAGCCGGTGCTCTGCCACATTGGGGTGGTGGCGCAGTTCTTCCTGTACGGCGGTACGCAGCGCGCCGGTACCTTTGCCGTGGATAATGCGCACCTCGGATATGTTATTGAGCACGCACTTATCAATAAACAGACCCAGGTTGCCCAGGGCTTCCTCTACCGTTTGGCCTCGCAGATCCAGCTCGGTTTTTACATCCGCGTCTGCCCGGGAGGTGGTGCGCCGCAGGGTGCGCTGGCCGGTGATCGGCGCTTTCTTCTTGGGCGGCAGCAGGCGCAGATCCGTGGGTTTGACCCGCGTTTTCAGCATACCGGAGGAAACCAAGATCTTACTGCCCAGTTCCAGCACGTCACCCTCACCAATGCCCTTGATGAGCACATGGTCTCCTACCTGCAAGGGACGGGGTAACTTATAATCCGCATCCCAATCGGTGTTCAGCCGGTTGGGGTTCACAATATCGTCCAACTCACCCAAGCGATTTTTGATCTCCCGCCTGGTCTTACGAGCCAATTCTGTGGCGTTGGTGGCAGTCTGCTCTTTCTTCAACTGCTCCAGCTGAAGCAGGAAGTCCGAAGATGTGCGTTTGGCAGCATCTACCAGCCGCTGTGCCTCTCGCTTAGCCTTGTCCAGTTCTCGATCCCGCAGGGTGTCGATCTTGGACTTTTCTTCTCTGGCCTTGGCAGCCAACCGCTCTGCCTCTTGCCGTTCCTTGGTCGCCGCTGCCCGCTCCTCGTCCAGAGCCTTTCGAGCGCTCTCCAGGTTCTCCAGCACAGACTCAAACTGCCGGTTTTCCGAGCCGACAATCTCCTTAGCTGCCCGCACCACCGCCGGATCCATGCCCAGATGCTCCGTAATGGCAAAGGCGTTGGACCGACCGGGCACGCCGATCAGCAGCCGATAGGTAGGCCGCAGGGTCTCCACATCGAACTCGCAGCAGCCGTTGCTGACCCCGGGCGTATCCAGCGCATAGGCTTTCAGCTCCGCATAATGGGTGGTGGCGGCAATGTGCGCTCCCTTTTGGCGCAAATATTCAATGACAGATACTGCCAGTGCCGCGCCCTCGATAGGGTCCGTACCGGCGCCCAACTCGTCGATCAGCACCAGGGAGTCTTTGTCTGCCTTTCCCATAATATCAATAATATTCACCATATGAGAGGAGAAAGTGGACAGGTTTTGGGCAATGCTTTGTTCATCTCCGATATCCACCAAGATTTGGCGGTACAGCGCCAGTTTGCTGCCGTCTGATACCGGGATCAACAACCCACAGCCCACCATCGCCGTCAGCAGACCCAGGGTCTTTAAGGTCACCGTCTTGCCGCCGGTATTGGGGCCGGTGATCACCAGCGTATCATAGTCCGCGCCCAGGGTAATATGCACCGGCACCACCCGCTCTTTATCAATCAGCGGATGGCGGGCATTTTTCAGATCCGTTATACCATCAATATTCAGCTGGGGACGAGCGGCTTTCATTTGGTATGCCAAGTGCGCCTTGGCAAAGATCAGATTCAGCCGCACAGCACTGTCATAACTGTGGCGCACGCTCTCTGCAAAAGTGCCTGCCTCTGCAGACAGCTCAAAGAGAATGCGCTGCACCTCTTCCCGCTCCCGGCCCTCTAACACCTTAATGTCATTATTGGCGTCCACCACCGCCGCCGGCTCGATAAACACCGTAGCGCCACTGGAGGAGGTGTCATGCACCAGACCGGGCACCTCGCCCCGGTGCTCCGCCTTTACCGGCACTACAAAGCGACCGCCACGCTGGGTGACGATGGGCTCTTGCAAGAATTTTTGGTAATGGGTGGAGTGGATCATACCGTCCAGCCGCTGCCGAATGGCCGCCGCCTTGGCCTTGATCTTCCGCCGAATGTCGTAAAGCTCTTCCGATGCCTTGTCCGCCATTTCCTCCGGACTGACAATGCAGGTAAAGATCCGATTCTCCAAATATTTGTTCACCGTAATGCCGTCAAAAAAGAAATTCAGGGACGAGCTTGTGCCCGCCAAATGGCCGTGCCAGTCGTCCAGAATGCGCAGCGCCCGCAGGGTGTCGCCCACCTGCAGCAACTCCGTCATATTCAGGCACCCGCCGGCTGCCGCCCGCTGCAACGGACCGTTTACATTATGCAGCCCGCCAAAAGACGGCGCGCCGAACCGGGCCAGCATAGAAAAAGCGTCCTCCGTCTGATCCAGCAGGAGAGCAATCTCCCCCGGGTCTGCCGCAGGGCGCAGCGCCAATGCCGCCTCTTTGGCGTCGTCACAGGTGGTCTGTTCCGCCAAAAGGGCAAGCACCTTATCCAGTTCCAAGGTTTGCAAATTCTTATCCATATCTCTATCCATTATGATGCTATGTAGTCGCGTCCCCGGCTTGCAGGGATTTGTAGAATTCCAGTGTGGTAAAGCGCCGGTCCAGCCGCCGCAGGGTGTACTGCTCCGTCACCCGGCCCAGCAGTGCCATTTGCTCCGGCGACAGAGCAAAGCCAAAAATACGCCCCGGCTCTGTCAGGCAAATGTAGCGCACGGCGGTCATCACCGTTTTGGGTACTGCCACGGCGCCTGCCTTGGGGCAATTCTCACAGTAAATGCAGCCCCCGTCCACATCAAAGTACATCACCGGTGTTTCATAAGTACCGCAGTTGGCGCAGGCCAAAATATTGGGCATATAACCGGAGATGGACAGGGCGCGCAGCTCAAACACCGCCTTGATTTGCACCAACGGCTTGGTGCCCTTGCACAATAGGTGCAGGGTGTTCAGCAGCAGGCGCAACAATTCCGGCGCCGGTTGTTCCTCCGCCGCCAATTCGTAGCTGAGCTGAGCAAAATATTGGGCTGCTGCCAGCCGATCAATATCCTGCCGCAAGCCAAAAAACACCTCAATGGGTGCCGCACTGTCTACCGTATAGGCGTCGCGCCCACGGTACAGGGCAAACTCACCATAGCAAAAAAGGGAGGTGGCAGCGGCACGCCGATTCTTCAGCTGCTTGCCGCCTCGTACAAACGCACGCACCAGCCCGTGATCCGCCGTCAGCAAAGTCACCAGGCGATCATTCTCCCCGGTGGTCTGCTCCCGTATCACTAACCCTTTGGTGGTACTGTTCATGCCCCTCTTGTCGTTCCTCTTCCTTGTATTTCAAATAATCGGCCACACGGCCGGTTTGTATAAACTGTTGCCAGCTGTTCTCTGCCATCGACATAGGATCACCGTTTTTATTGTATCCTATGCGTACAACGCCATTTGTGCCAAATTCATCCAAGGACAAAATCCAACACCGCAGCGGCGAAAAATCAATTTATTCGTTATCCAAACCAAAGTTGTGGATCAGGCCCTCACGGTTACGCCAGTCTTCTTTCACCTTAACCCAGGTGTGCAGATTGACCTTGATCCCGAAAAAGCGCTCCATATCCTGCCGAGCAAATGTGGCGATCTTTTTAAGCATAGCGCCGCCCTTGCCGATGACCATACCCTTATGGCTCTCCCGCTCGCAGTAAATGGTGGCGTCCACATCCAAACAGCTGCCGTCCGGGCGTTCCTTCATCTTCTCAATAGCAACGGCAATGCCGTGGGGAATCTCCTTATCCATTAGGCGCAGGATCTTCTCCCGGATCATTTCCGCCGCCAGCACCCGCTCCGGCTGATCCGTCAAGGTATCGTCCGGAAAAAAATGGGGCGACGGCAGCGAAAGGCGTTCCATCTCCGTCAGCAGATCCTGCACACCCTCGCCGGTCTGGGCGCTGCAAGGCACCACAGCCGTAAAGTCATACAGCCCTGCCAACTGGCCGATGCGGGGAGCCAGTTCCGTCTTGTCCCGCAACATGTCAATTTTGTTAATGGCCAGGATCACCGGCAGGCGCTGCTTTTTGCACATTGCCAGCAGTTCTTGCTCCTTGTCGTTGAGCTCGCCCTTAGGCTCCACCACAAAAAGGCAGGCATCCACGCCGCCTACCGTGTCGCCTACCGCCTGATTCATATGCTCGCCCAGCTTGTTGTGGGCATGGTGAAAACCGGGGGTGTCCGTAAACACCAGCTGCACCTCGTCCAGAGTCAGCACGCCCATGATCTTGGTACGGGTGGTCTGTGGCTTAGAAGACACAATGGCGATCTTGCTGCCGGTAAGTCGGTTCAAAATAGAAGATTTGCCCACATTGGGCTTGCCGATAATGGCGATAAATGCAGATCGGGTCATGACTCGTCTCCCATGTAATAGCTACTGTCCCGCTTCCAGCCGATTTGGGTCAGCACGGTTTCTTCCTTTTCGCGCATACGCACTTCTTCCAGTCCGCCCTGCTCATGGTCGTAGCCCAGCAGGTGCAGCATGGAATGGACGGTCAAAAAGCCGATCTCCCGCTGCAAGGGGTGATTATACAGCTCTGCCTGCTCCATGGCTTTCTCCATAGAGATCACAATATCCCCCAGCAGCTTGGCGCCGGTGTCGTGGTTAATGTCGTACACACCGTTCTCCCCCAGAGGGAAGCTAAGTACGTCCGTCTCTCTGTCGATGTTTCGATACGCTTTGTTCAGCTCACGGATCTGTTCGTTATCCACAAAGCGCACGCTCACCTCTGCGCTGCCCTCGAAATGCTCCAGCTCCAGCACGGCGTGGCAACAACGGCGGATCAGCAACCGAATACCGGTAGGCACCTTCACTGCCTTTTGATCGTTTGAAATGACCACTTTTACAGATTCCATTACTTGTTTTTCTCCTCATATTTTTCATACGCCCGAATAATGTCCTGCACCAACCGGTGGCGCACCACATCCTTCTGGCTGAATTTATGAATTTCAATATCATCTACATGCTTTAGAATGTCCATCACCTTCACCAGCCCGGAGCGCTTGCCCTCCGGCAGGTCAATCTGGGTAATGTCGCCGGTGACCACCATTTTGGAGTTGAACCCCAGGCGGGTCAAAAACATTTTCATCTGCTCCGGCGTGGTGTTTTGGGCCTCATCCAGAATAATAAAACTGTCGTCCAAGGTGCGCCCACGCATATAGGCCAGTGGTGCCACCTCGATAGCGCCTCGCTCCTGGTAGCGCTGAAAACTCTCAGCCCCCAGCATATCAAACAGCGCGTCATATAATGGGCGCAGGTACGGGTCCACCTTGCTTTGCAGGTCGCCGGGCAGGAAGCCCAACTTCTCCCCCGCTTCCACCGCCGGGCGGGTCAAAATGATCCGGTTCACCTCTTTGGCACGAAAGGCGGTAACCGCCATTGCCACAGCCAGGTAAGTTTTGCCGGTACCGGCCGGGCCCACGCCAAAGGTGATGGTGTTTTTGGCAATGGACTCGCAGTACCGCTTTTGGCCCACGGTCTTTGGCTTCACCGGGCGGCCCTTGGCAGTCACGCACACCGAGTCCGTGGTCATGGAGGAGAGCACATCCTCGTTGCCCTCGCCCACCAGCGAGATCACATAGCGCACATTCTGCTCCGTCAGCTGCTCGCCTTTGTTAATTAGGGTCAGCAGTCCGTTCAGCGCCCGGGCAGCGGCGGCCACATTCTCTGCGTCCCCCACCACCTTCAGGTCTGCACCCCGGCAGGTGATGGTCACGCCGTACTCCCGCTCCAATAGCTTTATGTTTTCATCGAAGCTGCCAAACAGGTTAGCTGCCTGTTCCATCGCTTCAAAGGTGATTACCTGTTCTGTCATACTTTAACTTCTGCCTTTATCCGTTCAATTCTGCGCTCCTCTACCCCGCAAACGGTAAAGTGCACATTCTCATAATCCACCGTCACCGGCTGGGTCTCCTTGCCGGTGGGAAGATAGCCCAGGCGACTGATCAAAAAGCCTGCCAGCGTGTCATAATCCCCCTCCGGCAAGGGCACGCCCAGCGCCTTTTCCGCGTCCTCCATATCTACCGAGCCATCAAAGGTGAAGGTGTGCTCCCCGGTTTGGATTACATCCGCCTCTTCCTCATCGTACTCGTCCATAATATTGCCCACGATGCTCTCCAGAATATCCTCCATGGTCACCAGCCCGGCAGTGCCGCCGTACTCATCCACCACAATGGCCATCTGGATACGCTTGTCCGTCATGGTGGCGAACAGCTTGCCGCAGGGAATACTCTCCGGTACAAACAGCGGCTCCCGCACATAGTCCGTCAGCCGGGTGCCCGCCGGCACAGGCTTACCCACAAAGGGCAGCAGGTCTTTTACATAGAGAATACCCAGCACATTGTCCAGATCCTCGTGGAATACCGGGATCCGGGAGCACCCTGCCTCCAATGCAAAGGCAGCGGCATAACCGATGGTGGCCGTCTCCTCCACTGCCTCGATCTCTGTGCGATGGGTCATAATATCCTCCGCACAAAGTCGGTCAAAATCAAAGATATTGTGGATCATCTCCCGCTGAGACGCTTCCAGTTCTCCTTTGGCCTGGTCCTCGTCCACCAGCTGGCGAATTTCCTCTTTCGTTGTGCTCTCGCGCTTAAATAATCGGTCAATCAGGCTGTTCCCGCCCATAATGGCCCCTGCCTCCTGTGCAATACAAATTTTTCCGTTTATTTATTATATACACTTTATTTTAGATTGTCAAATATGTTAAAATATAAAGCAGAAAGGCAGGTAGCTATGATAGACGATTTGCTGACGGAAGAGAATGTTTGGGACCGACTGCGCCGGGAGGGCAAGCCCCTGGTGCTCTATGGCATGGGCGACGGGGCGGAGAAAATCAATGCCGTGTTAGAAAGCAAGGGAATGTACATCACTGCGGTCTTTGCCAGTGATGATTTTGTGCGAGGCCAGTCTTTTTTGGGCCACACGGTGCAGCGCTACCGGGAGGTGTGCGCGCAATTTACGGACTTTAATGTGGTACTGGGCTTTGCCAGCCAGCGCCCGGAGGTACTGGAAAACATCGCCCGGATCCATCAGGAGCACCCGGTGTATGCACCGGATATTCCGGTGGCCGGTGTCGGGCTGTTTACCCGGGAATACGCCGCTGCCCACCGGGCGGAAATAGAGACCGTTTACGCCAAATTGGCCGATGAGGAGAGCCGCCGGGTGTATCATTCCGTATTGCGTTACAAAATCAGCGGTAAAGTTGATTACCTTTACGATTCGTTTGCAAATATGGACGAGATTTTTGCCGAAATTTTGCAAGTGAACCAACAGGAGATTTTGGTGGATATGGGCGCTTATAACGGCGACACAATTCGCCAATTTTTGCAGTATTCGTGCGGAAAATACAAATCCATTTACGCCTTGGAGCCGGATGGCAAAAACTTCAAAAAGCTGTGCCGTTCCACCGAGTGTATGCAAGGCGTTCACCTTTACAATAAAAGCGCCTGGGACCGGCAGACCACTTTGCATTTTAATGCCTGCGCCGGGCGCAATTCCCACCTGTCGCCCACCGGTACGGCGGTGGAAGCCACGGATCTGGACAGCCTGCTACAAGGCGCGCCGGTGACCCTGCTGAAAATGGACATTGAGGGCAGTGAAAGCAAGGCGCTGACCGGCGCCGCCCACACCATTATCACCTGGCGGCCCAAACTATATGTATGCGCCTACCATCGCAACGAAGATTTGTTCTCCCTACCGCTGCAAATTCTAAACCTTTGCCCGGACTACAAGCTGTACTTCCGCCACAGTCCGTACATTCCGGCCTGGGAAAGCAATTTTTACTGTATTCCGACCCATTTGGACGACAACGACCATTAACGCCCCGCTGCATTGACAAGGCCCTTTACAAATTATATAATAGATTTTACGGCTTATGAAATGAAGCGTCCTCTTTGGAGGGCAGTTAGGAATGTCTATGCTGACCATCGCAATACCGCAGTTCGTAGAGAACCTGCGCAAAAACATACAAGGGGTAGAAACCACTGAAGAACTGCTGATCCGCACGCTGATCGCTGTGGGGAGCGTTGTGGTGCTGCTTCTGTTACGGAATATCATTTCCGGGGGAATACTCACCGTTATTGGCAAGACCTTTTTCCGCCGCAAACCCCGGGTGCAATCGCTGATTAAAGACGGACTGAAAAAGCCCCTGGCCTTTTTCTTGGTACTGGCCGGCATTGCCCTGGGTCTGCAAATCATCGCCCCCTCCGGAGAGCTACATAAAATCGGCCTGTTTCTCATTAAGGCCGGCGGCATTGTGTGCGCCTGCTGGGGCGGCGTGCGCCTACTGAACGGCGAGCTGGACAATTATACCTTTGACACAGCAGCCGGCGAGGACAAAACCCGGCTGACCGCCTTTCGCTTTATCTCCAATGTAGCCAAAATCGTGATTATCTGCATCGGCGCACTGTTGGTGCTGGAACTGCTGGGCTACTCTGCCACACGCATTTTTGCCGCTTTAGGCATCGGCGGCGTGGCTGTGGCCTTTGCCTGTAAAGATGCGGTGGAGAACCTGATCTCCGGCTTTATCATTGTATTTAACAAGCCGTTTCGCGTGGGGGACTTTATCACCGTTGGAGAATTAAGCGGTACGGTGGAGGACATTGCCGTGCGCTCCACCACCCTGCGAGCGCTGGACGGCAGCCGTTATGTGCTGCCCAATACAGCCCTGACCAATCAGAGCATTATCAACTATGCGGATATGGAAAAGCGACTGATCGACCAAACTTTCACTTTGCATTATAAACACAGCCGCACGGACTTAGAGCGGTTTGAGCAGGATCTGCGAGCACTGTTGCAGGCCGATCCGGCAGTCGTACAGGACGATATTCGAACAGATTTTGTGAATTACGGCGCCCACGGCATGGATGTGCAGGTGTACTATTATGTGATCGCCCCCACCGTAGTGGAGCTGGGGCAAATCAAAAATCGTTTGAACCTGCAAATCAAAGAGCTTCTGGACAAAGAGGGCTTTGAACTGGCATACAATTCTGCCACCGTTTACTTGGAGCAAGAGATGGAGGGCAAGGATCAATGATGTTTGTTGTTTACGGCGTAATTATCTTTCTCGCTTCCGGCATCGGCGCCTTTTTAGGCGGCGGCTCCGGGGTGATTATTAAACCGCTGCTGACCCTGCTGGTAGACGACACCACCGAGGTCATCAACTTTATCTCCTCCGTGTCCGTTTTTGCCATGAGTTGCAGTTCCACCGTAAAGCATTTGCGCGAAAAAACCAAGGTGGACTTTAAGACGGTGCTGTTGATCTCTGCCGGGTCTATTTTAGGCGGCTTTGCAGGCAAGCACATTTTTGATTTGTTTAACCGACTGCTTAGCGACAACCTGGCTATGGCTTACCAGGCTGTAATGTTGGCCTGTCTGCTGGCAGTGGCTCTATGGTATGTGAACAAGGGCAAAAAAAGCTTTCACTTAAAGAACCCGATCACCATTCTTCTGGGTGGCGTCGTGCTGGGCATTCTGTCCAGCTTCTTGGGCATTGGCGGCGGGCCCATCAACATTATGTTCTTCCTGCTGTTCTTTTCTATGAGCATGAAGGAAGCCACTGTGTACAGCGTGGCCGTCATCTTCTTTAGCCAGTTGTCCAAGCTGGTGACCTATGTAGCCACCGCCACGGTGCCCAAGTTCGACTACCGCATTCTGCTGATTGCGGCCCCGGCAGCTGTGATTGCCGGTATCATTGGCGCAGCACTGAATAAAAAGGCCAACAACAAGATCGTCACCCGGGTATTTTCCGCGGTGCTGGGCGTATTTATCTGCCTGAACATCTATAATGCAATCACCGGCTTTATGGCCGGATAAATAAAAAGACAATACGCTGCGCCCACGGGTGCAGTTCAGGAACAGGAGTTGAACATGGCAAAGCGTAAGAACATCATCTTCTACTTCAGCGATCAGCAGCGGTGGGATACCGTCAATGAAACGGTGACCCCTAACCTGATGCAGCTGGCCAAAGAGGGCACCCTCTTTGAGAACAACTTTACCTGCCAGCCGGTGTGCGGCCCGGCCCGTGCCTGCCTGCAAACCGGTGTGTATGCTACCCAGTGCGGCTGCTACTGGAACGGCATTCCCCTGCCGGAAAGCATTACCCCGCTGGCCCATTACTTTAACGAAGCCGGGTATGACACTGCTTATGTGGGCAAGTGGCACTTGGCCTCTGACCGGCTGCCGGGGATCGGCACCCACTGCGAGGCCACGCCGGTACCAAAAGAGAAGCAGGGCGAGTACCGCTACTGGCGGGCAGCGGATGTGCTGGAATTCACCAGCCACGGCTACGACGGCTATATCTTTGACGGCGACGGCAACAAGCTGGACTTTACCGGCTACCGGGCTGACTGTATTAACGACTTTGCCCTGGAATACCTGGAGAGCGGACGGGAGGCAGACAAACCCTTCTTCCTATTTATCAGCCAGCTGGAGCCCCACCACCAAAACGACCACCATCATTACGAGGGCTATAAAGAGACCGTCAATCAATACAAGGACTATCCTCTTCCCCCGGACCTCACCTTCCTAAAGGGCGACTATAAAGAGATGTACCCGGACTATATCTCCGCCATCAATCGGTTGGACTATAATGTGGGCCGCCTGGTGCAAAAGCTCAAGGATCTGGGCATTTATGACGACACGGTCATCATCTATTCCTCAGACCACGGCAGCCACTTTAAGACCCGCAATTTGGAGTACAAGCGCTCCTGCCACGACAGCGCCACCCACACCCCGCTGATCATCAAAGGCGGCGGCTTTAACGGCGGCAAGGCAGAGAACCGGCTCACCTCCCTCATCGACCTGCCCCCCACTTTCCTGAGCCTGGCGGGCATTCCCATACCGCCCAGTTACATGGGCAAGGATCTGTGCCAAATGCAGCAGACGACACAGCCGCTTCACGACTGTGTGTTTATGCAGATCAGCGAAAGCCAGTGCGGCCGCGCCATTCGTACAGACCGGTTCAAATACGCGGTGCGCACCTTAGCGCCTACCGGCTATCTAAAGTACAATGCCGGTGTATACTTTGAGGATTATCTTTATGATTTGGAGAAGGATCCCATTGAGCGCTGCAACCTGATCCGTGATCCCCGTTACAGCCATGTGCGCCAGGAGCTGAAATACCTGCTGCTGCGTGAAATGAAAAATGCCGGAGAAGCCGCACCTGTGATTCTCCCCGCCCTGAAAGTGAGGAAAAAATAATGAACGAGCCCCAAAAGAAATACCTAACCACCAAGGAGCGGATATGCTTTACCGTAGGTGCCTTCGGCCGCTCCGGTATTTATACGCTGATGTCCATGTTTACCTTGGTATTCTTCCAAAACGGCGCCGGGCTGTCCCTGTCTCAAGGTACCACAATCATCTTGATTGGCCGTATCTTTGACGCTCTCAATGACCCGGTGATGGGCATGATCGTAGATCGCACCAAGTCCAAGTGGGGCAAAATGCGGCCCTATCTGTTGTTTGCACCGGTGCCCATTGCTATCTGCACCATATTGCTGTTTACTGCGCCCTTTAAGGAGGGTTCCACCGCCGCTTTTGTGTGGGCGCTGATCACCTACATTCTGTGGGGTGTGGCCTTTACCGTGCAGGATGTGCCTTTCTGGGGTCTGTCCTCTGTGATTACCCCGCTGGAGAGTGAGCGTACTTCCTTTATTTCCACCGCCCGCCTGGGCTCCACCTTCGGTGGCATTCTGCCGGCGTTGCTGGTGCCCATTCTGTACCAGAGCAACATGGGCTATAACAAAGGTTTCTTTGTAGGCGCCCTGATCTTTGCTCTGCTGGGTTGCGGGCTGTCCATTCTCATCTTCTTTGTATCCAAAGAGCGCGTGCCCAAGATGGACCACACTCCCTCCTTCAAGGAGACTTTTGTGGTGCTGGGCAAGAACAAGCTGCTGCTGATCGTTATTGCCGCTTCCGTTCTGGGCTCCACTATGGTCACCGCCAACCAATGCGCGGACTATATCGGCAATTACATTATTATTCAGAACTATACAGACTTCCGCCAGATCTTTATGGACTTCCTGCCCGGCGCACAAAGCACCTTGGTACCCAATGTGGACGCTGCGGCAGCCTATGACTTCTGGATTCCTCGCGGCACCATTGTGACCACCCTGACCGTGGCCATCGGCGTGGGCATGGTACCTGCCATGGCCATCTTCCCCCTGCTGCGCAAGAAGTTCAGCTTAAAGCAGATCTACATTGGCTCCGCCCTGTTTGGCTTTGCCGTGCACGGCCTTTGCTATGTGATTTTGGCACAAGATGTAACCAAGATCAACATCTTTATCCTGTGGATTTTCCTGTTCCTGATGGGTCTGCCCCTTGGCATTTACAATGTGATTACCTACGCGCTGATTGCCGACTCCATCGACTATTTGGAGTGGAAGACCGGCGAGCGCCAGGAGGGCGTGTGCTTTGCATTCCAAACCTTCCTGTCTAAGGTAAACGCCGCGATTGCCACCTTCGTGTTCGGTCAGCTGCTGGCGCAAACGGACTTTAAGGCCGTAGACAAATCCCTGATGGATAACGCCGGGCGTCAAATCTTCTTTGAGCAGTCTGCCAGCACCCAAAAAATGCTACTGGCGCTGGTGACCATTGTACCGGCTGTGGGCTTTATCCTGACCATCATTCCCATGTTCTTTAACAAGTACACCGGCAAGGTGAAGGCCCAAGCCCAGGCTGAGCTGGAGGCTAAGCGCGAAAAGCTGATGGAAAGCGAAGAAGCCTAAATACCCTGAAAATCATAAAAAGCGCTTCCTGCGGGAAGCGCTTTTTATTACCCATTTCTTTGTATTTTCTTTTTAGCAGCAGCGCGTACTGTCCTTGTCCTTTAGCACAGCCTGAGAGCAGCTGTATTCACGCTTTTTGCCTTTTTGCACGTACGGGTATCAACAATCGGTAAAAAGCGCGCAGAGGGATCGCTGTGCCGTCCTTGCGCAGCTTTGAAAACCTTTTTTCTAAAGAGCAAGGCATAGAACGCACAAAAAAGCACCGCCGCAGCGGTGCTTTTGTTTTTATTGGTTGATCTTATTCAGCGCTGTCCTCGCCCTTAGCGGCACGCTTAGCCACCAACTCGCTCAGGATACGGCTATGCTCTTTATCGGACATTGCATACTTGATGGTGGGCAATGCGGAGAGAACCATACCGATGGCAGGCGGAATGGAGATCAGGAAGAACATGGTGGCGGCGTACTTACCGGCGCCGGAACCACCGTCATAGCTCAGGAAATCTGCGCCGCTCTTCAGGGCTTCATTCAGCTTCAAAATATTGGCGTCACTATAACCTACAAAGTGGTACACCACAGCAGACAGGATAGAGGCGATACCGCCGGACAGCTTGGTGATAAAGGACTGGCCGGAGAAGAATACACCGTCGGTACGCACGCCGTTGTGGTACTCCTCGTAGTCCACGCAGTCGGCAATCATCACGGACTGAAGCACATTGATACCACCCATGGCAGCACCTGCAAAGAAGAAGCACAGCCCGGTAAGAACCACCCATACCATAGAGGTCTTTACATCGCCGTGGGCGATCTTAAAGAACACATACAGCAGAGCAAAAGGCACGGCGCCTGCAACGGAATAGAAGTTATAAACGCTCTTTTTCTCGTGCTTGCGAATCAATGACGGAGTAATGCCCATAGCGATAAACTGACCCAGGAACACGGCAGCGGCGATCACAGCCAGGCGCACCAAAATGCTCCAGTTAATACCCACCATAGCACCGGTATCGTCTGTTTTCAACACATTCATAAAGTCGCCGTTGGCGTAATAATAGGTAATCAGCGTCATGGCAATGAGCATGAGCAGCTGAATGGGACTTCTGAGAATACCGGAGATCAAAATCTGGCGGAACGGCTTGTTCTGGAACATAATTTTGAAGTTCTCGGTAAAGGTATATTTTTTCTCTGCCTGCTCCACCCGCTCTCTGGTGCCGATGCCGGCAAACTCAAAGAGAACAGTGGCGATCACGGTCATTATAATCACCGTCAGGATAAAGCCGTACTGAGAGGCCTTTGCCTGAGAGTAACCCTTGTTTACAAAAATCTCAGCGACAACCTGGGCGATCTGCACCACCAGCACGCCAACGCCGCCGATACCGGCAACGATACGAGCCAAGCCCAGCAGCTTGCTGCGGTCGTCCTCGTCCTCCGTCATCAGGGAAGTAATGCCCCACAGCGGAATATCACACACGGTAAAGCACATACCCCAAGCGATGTAAGACACAGCAGCCCAAGCCACGATCAGCACCTTTTGGGTGTTTGAAGTGGCAGTGGCATAGTTGCCGTTGAGGAATGCCAAAACGGTGACCACGCCGATAATGGCAGGAAAAATAATCAAGTACGGACGGCATTTGCCCCACTTGGTACGGGTGCGGTCCACAATGGTGCCCATCATCGGGTCATTGATGGCGTCCCACACACGGGCCAGGGCAAAAATCCAGCCCAAAGCCATTGCCGGCAGGCAAATTACATTTTGGAAATAGAAATACAGACCTGTGGCTACAATGTTGTAGATCAGGTTTTGACCCAGCATACCGGTGAGGTACATATTACGCTCTTTTTTGGTATAGGTCCTTGTTTGGCTTGACACTTTATCGAGTCCCCCTATATTTTTTCTTCTATTTTACCAGTATGTGTGGCAAATAGCAAGTATTATTTGTGCAAAAACGACAGTGTACGCCAAAATGCAAGACATTTGTCCACTTTGCAATTTCACTTACAGCCGCAGGGACAAAGATACGGTGTTATGGCCGTAATCGTAACTCTCTGTAAAGCCGTATTTGCAATACATTTTGTACCCGGCGGAGTCTCGGCTGACCCCGCAGCAGGAAAGGTAGTCTACGCCCAGCTCCCGCAAATGACAGCACAGGGTGTCCATTAGCCGTGTACCCCACCCCTGCCGCTGATAGGGCGGCAATATATCCAGGTGGAAATGCACCGACCGGTTCTTGATTTTGCCCAGGCACCACAAATAGCCCAGCAAGCCCGCCGCCTGATCCGGCGCTGTGCGCAACACCCGGCGCAGATAAGTGGTGCGGTAGCGGTGCACAAAGCCCCGGTAGTCCGCAGCGCAGAGAATGTACCCCACTGCCTGATCGCTTTCGTCCGCCAGCACAAAAATATGATCCGGCTCGTAAGCAGTAAAATAGTCGTTATAAATCAGCGTTACCGCCTCTAAGGTGCGCCCGGTTCTTTGAAACGGCTTGGCCGCCGTCTCCCGGCAAATTTGGCGCAGCCGGTCCCGGTCCGCCGGGCGATAGGGTCGAATGGTCATAATGCCTCCAAATATAGCAAAAGCCTGAGAGCCGCACAGCCCTCAGGCTTTATTGGTTTTATCAGTTATCTGCGGTTTCTTCTGCCTGGGCATTACGGCGCTGCACCAGCGCTTCCAAAATGGTGCGGTGCTCTTCGTCTGTCATACCGTAGTGACGCAGCGGAATGATGGACAAAAACAGACCGATAGCCGGCGGGATCGAACACAGGAAGAACATCATCCCCGCATACTGGGGAAACTGATCCTTAAAGGACGCACCGGCACGCAGAGCCTCGTTGCAGGCGCTTACATTGTCGCCGCTAAAGCCCACAATGGAGTAGCCAACGCCCTGAATAATGGAGCTGATCCCAGCGGACAGCTTGGTAATAAAAGACTGGCCGGAGAAGAACACACCGTCCGGGCGATAGCCCTTGTGGTATTCCTCATAGTCCACCGCGTCGGCGATCATCACGGACTGGAGCACATTCAAAGCGCCCATACCGCCGCCTGCCAAGGCAAAGACCACAAACAGGATCGCCACCCACAGCGGCTGATCCAAATCCCGGGGCGCCAGCAGGTACACCGGATAGATCAGGGCAAAGGGAACGGCGCCCATAATGGTAGAGCCGATGAGCATACGGGTTTTATCGTGCTTTTCCGTCAGCTTGGGCACCAGCGCCATGGCAATAAACTGGCCGCCAAAAATAGCGCCGCCGAAGATAATCATATACAGCATATAATCGCCAAAGTAGTTGCCGTAGTAATAAGACATCAGGGTCATGGCAACAGACAGCAAAATCTGAATGGGTGAGCGCAGCACACCGCTAATCAACTGGTTGCGGAAGGGCTTGTTGCCCCACATGATCTTAAAGTTTTCTTTAAACCCGAACTTTTGCTCCGCAGAGGGCACACGCTCCCGCACAAAAACGCCGGTCATCTGGAACATACCACAGCCGATTACCGTTAAGATCACTGCCACGATGATAAAGCCCATTTGCTGACCCTTCAGTGCAGAACCGGCAGCGGACTCCAACTTTTGCCCCAGCGCCTGAGACAGTGGATTGATGGTCAGCAGCACCACGCCGCCGCCCAGGCCTGCTGCAATACGGGCAAGAGAGAGAATAGACGCCCGGTCCTTCTCCACCTCTGTCATACGGGAGGTTACGCCCCACAAGGGAATATCCCCTACCGTGTAGCACATACCCCACAGGATATAAGACACGGCAGCCCAGCCCACGATCAGGGCATTCTTGCCCGGGGTGTTGGCAGAGCTATACATACCGTTGCAGAAAGTCAGTATGGTAATGACTAAAATAACGGCCGGTGAAAACAGCAAATACGGCCTGCACTTGCCCCACTTGGTGTTGGTGCGGTCCACAAAGGTGCCCATCATTGGGTCGTTAATGGCGTCCCACACCCGCGCCACGGCCATAAAGATACTGATGGCCATTGCCGGAATAAAGATTACCGACTGGAAGTAGAAATACAGCCCGGTGCCAATGATATTATAGATCATATTCTGACCCATCATACCCACCAGGTACATATTCCGTTCCTTAGCCGTATATGTACGCACTTGACTGGACATAGAAATCCCCCTTTACCTTTCTATATTACCAGTTTTATCATCGCAGCGCAAGCATTATTTGTCAATTTTGCACAAAAGCGACAAAAGAGGACAACCGTCGTTTTAGATGTAATAATACCAGTAGCTGCCACTGCACAGTGCATAAGACTTACCGGTGGCTTTTTCCTTGAGCACATACCGGGCAATATAACGATAGCCACAGTCGCTGTCTCCCGGCTTTTTGGGTACGGTACAGGTGATCTCTATGGAATAATTTTGATAATCCGCCACAGTCACCGGTTTTTCCGAGGGTTCGGCATTTTCTTCCTGTGGCTCTGTTTTTGGCCGGTGGTTGGTGGGAGTCATTTTGCCCTTGTAGTCCAGATGATAGCACGAATCCGTACCGCCGTTGTTGGTCAGCAGGTACGCCGCGCTGTCCGACCAATCATAGAAGTAGGCACGATCCGTCTCCAGACCGGATTGCAGCACCTTGTCCCCTGCAGCTATGCGGGCGGCGTGCAGCTCACCTTTGCCGCTTTCGTCTGCACTCATACCGTCCTGATCCCGCGTGTTACACAGGTAGAACAGCGTGTCCCCGCAAGGGGCCAACGCCACCCCGTCACTGGTATTGGGCGTGGCGTAAATGTATCCTGCCCAATCCTTGTCTATATCGTAAGCATACAGACAAAAGCCCCACTGGGTTTTGTCCGTGTCAGTATAAGCATAGCAGGTAAAATACAGGGTGTTGCCTATGCGGCACATCTGCGCAATATCGCTCACCCCGTCCAGCACCGTGCGGGTCTTGCCGGTCAGCAGGTCATAGGCCATCAGCTTTTGGGGCGTGCCAAAGGTGTTCCGCTCATCGGTATCCTCCGTGGCATAATAGAATGTATCCGCCGTCAGGTAAATATTGCTTTGGGGCTGGAGTTGGTTCTCCGTCTGCTGCTGCAGTGGCTTGTCAAACCGAGCGCCTGCCGGTTGGGCAGTATTTGCCTTGCTGCAAGCGCACAGTGCCAATACCGATACCACACAAAGTAAAAGAGCTAAAATCCGTTTCATACCATCATCCTTTCTGCCCGGGGGCAACTCCAGTATAGGCGGCAGAGCGCCCATTTGGCAAGGCACGGTGCGTGGAAATGACTCCACCCCCGGTGGAAGAACGCAAAAAAAGGCGCCCCGGCACATGCATACAAACCGGAGAGCCTTTCATTTTTCGTTTTAGTCCTTCACAGTATAGCCTTGGTCCTCAATGGCCTTTTTTAGCACAGCGTCATCCACATCGCCGTTTAAGGTCACCGTGGCGGTGCCGTCCGTGTGGCTGGCAACGGCGCTGTCCACCTGGGGCAGATTCTCCAGCGCTTTCTTTACCGTCATCTCACAATGGGGGCACATCATACCCTCCACTTTCATTACTTTTGTCATTGCAGAATTCTCCTTTTCCATAGGCAGTGCTGCCAGCACCACCGGGTGTTTGATTTTCTTATCCCGCTTGGGGGAATATAGCTTAAAAAAATTCAGCCGCAGGGCGTTGGTCACCACGCAGAAGCTGGACAGGCTCATAGCCGCCGCGCCGAACATAGGGTTCAAAGTCCAGCCGAAAATGGGGATCCACACCCCTGCCGCCAAAGGAATACCAATCACATTATAGAAGAACGCCCAAAACAGGTTCTCGTGAATATTGGTCAGTGTGGCACGGCTTAGGCGAATGGCGGCGGTCACATCGCTCAGGCGGCTGTGCATCAGCACCACATCCGCCGCATCAATGGCCACATCCGTACCGGCGCCGATGGCCATACCGATATTGGCTCGGGTCAGGGCCGGCGCGTCGTTAATACCATCGCCCACCATAATGACCTTGCCTTGCCTCATCAGGTCGCGCACCACCTGTTCCTTGCCCTGGGGCAGCACACCGGCAATCACCCGGTCTACTCCCGCCTGCCGACCGATAGCCGCAGCGGTGCGAGGATTGTCGCCGGTGAGCATCACTACACGAATGCCCATCTTTTGCAACGCCGCGATAGCTTCCGGGCTGTCCGGCTTAATCACATCGGCCACGGCGATCATACCCAGCAGTGCGCCGTCATAGGCAAAGAACAAGGGCGTTTTTCCCTGCTCCGCCAGCGCTGCCGCTTGCTGTTCCATATTTTTCGGCACCGACACCCGACTACGCATATAGCTGAGACTGCCGCCCAGCAGCAGTTTGCCGTTCAGCGTTGCCTGCAATCCATTGCCCGGCAGCGCCTGAAAGTCCGTGACCGGTTCCGGCGTGATTTGCCTTTCCGCGCCGTATGCGGTCACCGCTTTTGCCAGCGGGTGCTCACTCTTTTGTTCCAGCGCACAGGCCAGCGCTGCCAGGCGGCTTTCTTCCACCCCGAGGGCAGGTACCAAGTCCGTCACCTTAGGCGTGCCCTCGGTAATGGTACCGGTTTTGTCCAGCACCACGATCTGCGCCTTGCCGGTCTCCTCCAAAGACACAGCGGTCTTAAAGAGAATGCCGTTTTTGGCACCCAGCCCGTTGCCCACCATAATGGCTACCGGCGTGGCCAGTCCCAATGCGCAAGGGCAGCTGATCACCAGCACGGAGATTCCCCGGGCCAATGCATAGCCAAAGCTCTGACCGGTAAGCAGCCACACCACAGTGGTCACCAGGGCGATGGCCATCACCACCGGCACAAACACGCCGGACACCCGATCGGCGATCTTGGCAATGGGCGCCTTGGTGGCGGCAGCGTCACTGACCATTTGAATGATTTGGGACAGAGTGGTGTCCTCCCCCACCCGGGTGGCACGGCACCGTAGGTAGCCGGAGGTGTTCACCGTGGCGGCAGACACCGGATCGCCCACGGTCTTGTCCACCGGCACACTCTCACCGGTAAGGGCACTTTCGTCCAGCGCACTGCTGCCCTCCAGAATTACGCCGTCTACCGGCACATGCTCCCCCGGCCGCACGGCAAACTCCATACCGCACATCACCTGCTCAATAGGTACTGTACGCTCTTTCCCGTTCTCCAGCAGCACCGCCGTCTTAGGAGTCAGCTGCATCAAGCGCTTCAGCGCGTCTGTGGTCTTGCCTTTGGAGCGGGCCTCCAGGGTTTTGCCCACGGTAATCAGCGTTAAAATCATAGCGGCGGACTCAAAGTAAAACTCGTGCATATAGTGCATCACGCCGTCTGCATCGCCCGCCACCTGGGCGCCGGTCATGGCAAACAGCGCATAAGTGCTGTACCCAAAAGCCGCAGCCGCGCCCAGCGCCACCAGGGTGTCCATATTGGGCGCCCGGTGCCACAGGCTCTTAAAGCCGCTGACAAAAAAGCGGCCGTTGATAATCATAATCACAATGGTCAGCAGCATTTGGAGCAGCCCCATGGCCATGTGGTTGCCCTCTAAGGCCGACGGTAGCGGCCAGTTCCACATCGTATGTCCCATGGAGAAGTACATTAAAATCAGCAAAAACGCCACGGAACTGATCAGCCGCCGCAACAACTTTGGCGTCTCTGTATCTTTCAGCGGGTCTGCCGCCGACTGCGGGGCAGCGCCGCCCTTTTGTTTTAAGCCGGCGCCGTAACCGGCCTTTTCCACAGCGGCGATGATCTGTTCCGGGGCGGCCGTACCGGTAACGCCCATGGAATTGGTAAGCAGACTGACGGAGCAGCTTTCCACCCCGGGCACGGCGCGCACCGCTTTTTCCACCCGGGCACTGCACGCAGCGCAGCTCATCCCCGTCACATTGTATTGTTCCAAGCTCTCACCTCCCGGCGCCAATATGCGCCGCTATCTCATCAATTTTTGCAATGTAGCCAGCAAATCGTCCAGCGTTTCATCCTTGCCGGCCTTAATATCCTCCGCAACACAGGTGCGAATATGCGTGGACAGCAGTTCTCGGTTAAAGGCATTCAGCGCCGCACCGGCCGCTGCGGACTGGGCCAAAATATCCGTGCAGTAGGCGTCCTTCTCAATCATGCCCTTGATCCCGCGAATTTGGCCCTCAATGCGGTTCAGTCGATGGATCAGCCGCCGGTACTCCTCCGGCTGGCGCACTTTCTTCTTAGCACAGCAAGCACAAACCGGCTGCATTTCGTCTTTATCTGCCACAACAGCACTTCCTTCCTATACCCCCATGGGGTATTTTTACTATATACCCCCTATAGGTATTTGTCAACCCTCTTTGAACAAAAAAATACCGCCCTGTATCAACAAGGCGGTCCGCGTTTAGATCACATAGGAGTAATCGTCATTTTTGTGTTCCTGCTCCAGCAGGTCTTGCAGGGTAATGCTGTCCAGGTAGGTATTGATGGCTTTATACAGCCCGGCCCACACCGGCAGCGTAGCGCAGGAAGCGGCGCGGGGGCAGGTGTTCGGCTCCTCCTCCAGGCAGGCCACCGGCGCCAAGCCGCCCTCTGTCAAACGAAGAATATCGCCAACCGTATACTGGTCCGGGGTCTTGGCCAGACGATAGCCCCCCTGGTAGCCCCGGTTGGTCTTTAAGAAATCCGGGCGGTTAAGCACCGCCACGATCTGCTCCAAATACTTCTTGGATATATCCTGACGGGCGGCGATCTCCTTCAGCGACACAAAGCCCTGTTCCCTGTGCTCGGCCAAATCTAACATCATACGCAGTGCGTAGCGTCCTTTGGTAGAGATTTTCATACCGTCACATCCTTTCTTTAACCTATAATACCATATATTTAGTAGGTTTTCAATACCCGAGATAAAAAAGAAAAAAGCACCCGACAAATGCCGGGCGCGAAACAGGCTTATTGCAATTTGGAAATTTCGTCCACAAAGGCACTGGCGCTGTCAAACTCCTTATAAACAGAAGCAAAGCGCACATAAGCCACCTCGTCGATTCCCCGCAGTTTTTCCATAATCAGCTCGCCGATGCGCACGCTGGTGACCTCACGATCCAAGGCGCTTTGCAGAGTGGTCTCGATCTCAGAAATCGCAGTCTCCAGAGCCTCTACGGTCACCGGTCGCTTTTCGCAAGCACGGAGCATACCCTTCAGAATCTTGTTGCGGTCAAAGACCTCACGGCTTTTGTCCTTCTTCACCACAATAATGGGCACATCCTCGATGATCTCATAAGTGGTAAAGCGCTTGCCGCACTGCATACACTCCCGACGACGGCGAATGCGCTCATTCTCGTCGGTAGGACGCGAGTCGATCACTTTGCTCTCTGCATAACCGCAAAACGGACACTTCATAGTTATCCCCCCTGTTGAAAGATACGGCTCTTGCCATAAAATTCTGTACAATCCGTACTATACCATAATTGGTGAAAAAAAGCAAGTTTTTTGCCTTTACACCTTTTTGGCAGGGGCGGTGCCGTCTGCCTTACGATTATAGAAGAACATCCACAGCGCCATGCCGCAGATTACCGCGTAGCCCACAAAGGACAGCACATCCGGCACATCGCCAAACACCAAATAACCCACAACGGCCGCAAAAATCACCTGGGCGTAGTCATACACGCTGATTTCTCGGCTGGGGGCATGGGTATAGGCGGCGGTAATGGAGAATTGCCCGCCGGCGGCGCAAGCGCCCGCCAGCAGCAAAGTCACCCATTGCTGCCAGGTCATATAATGATAGTTAAACAGCAAAAACGGCAACATCGTCGCACTGGAAAAAGCGGAGAAGAAAAAGACGATCAACCGTCCGTTCTCGCCTCGCAGCCCTAAGTACCGCACGCAGGTGTACGCCCCGCCGGCAGCCATACCGCCTAAGAAGCCGCAAACACTGGCAAATAAATTTGCATTGGCAAAAGTGGGTTTAATAATGCAAAGTGCCCCTAAGAATGCCACCACAATAGCAATCGCCTGCTTGGGCCGCACTTTTTCTTTAATGAAGATCGCAGAGAACACCAGCGCAAAAAAGGGACTCATCTTATTGAGCATAGACGCGTCGCTAAGGTCCAGTCGATCAATGGCATAGAAGTTACCCACCATACCGGCCACGCCCCCAACGGAACGAATAAGCAGGTACTTGATGTTCCCCGGTTTGGGGCGAAAGCTGTCTTTCTTGCGCACCATCATCACAAAGGCAAAGATCATCGCCACAAAATTGCGAAAAAAGACCTTTTGCATGGTGGGCAGATCGCCGGACAGGCGCACAAAGGTATTCATACCCGTAAAGCACAACCCGGACAGCAAAATGCAAAAAATGCCCATGGTCTTGTTGCTGGTTTTAGCCACAGCACCCACCTCCTACTTGATTGTATCCAGGTAAGCCTTGGCCCGCTGCAGCTCCGCCGCCACCCGGTAGCCGCGGGAGTAGATCTCAATCATATAATGCACCCGATCGCCCAAAGTGCGGTACAGCCGCTGAAAGTCAAAGCTTCCCTGCCCCGGGGGCTGGCAGTCCTTCTCCGGGGAATGATCGCTGATGTGCACATGGACGATCTCCTTTTGGAAGGTATCCAGAAACGCAAAGGGATCCTCCCCGGCACGCACCGCCTGCTTAACGTCCAGCACCATATGAAAATCGTCCCCCAGCGCGCGGCGCATCCGGTCGCAAAAGGCAATATGCTGGCTCTTAAAGCGGTTCACATTCTCCTGGCACACGGTCACGCCCTCGGCGCGGCCGATCTCCACCAGCTGCAAAAAGCGCGCAAAATACCGCTCCTCCGGAATGGGAATCTTGGGCTGGGCAACCGCCCCGTGGATCACCACAAATTGGGCGCCCAGCAGCGCTGCCGCATGGCAGGTTTCTTTATAAATATCAATGGTATCTTCAAATCGGCGCTGGTAATCGCCAAAAATGCAGCTGCTTTCCATAAAGCTGGAAAAGGGGTGCACGGACACCACCTGTGTGCCGCCGTCCCCAGCAATGGCTGTCAGTTGGCGCACAAAGGCCGGGCGCAACTCCTGCCGAGCGTTAAAGAACACCTCCGCAAAAGGAAAGCCCAGTTCCGTCACCTGCTGCAAAGCCCGCTCCGTCTCCAAAGGATAAAAGCAAGCGGTCGAAGCTCCGGCCTGCATCAGCCCACCAGCTTCTCAATGGCAGCCAGGCGGGTGCAAATGCACAACAGCTCCGCTGCCAGGGCCATCTCCTCATTGGGCGGGAAAGAGGGTGCAATGCGAATGTTGCTGTCCTGTGGGTCAATGCCATAGGGATAAGTGGCGCCCACGCTGGTGAGGGTCACGCCGCCGGCCTTACACAGCTCGCCCACGCGCTTGGCGGTGCCGGGCAGCACATCCAGGCTGATAAAGTAACCACCCTTGGGGGAGAACCAGTCAGCGATCCCCAGGCCGCTCAGCTCCTTGTTCAGGCGATCCAGTACAATATCAAACTTAGGCTTCAATATTGCCGCATGTTTCTTCATGTGGGCACGCACGCCGTCCGCATTCTTGAAGAATTCCACATGGCGGTGCTGGTTCATCTTGTCATAGCTGATGGTCTGCACCGTCAGGCGCTGACGGATCAGATCCAAATTTTTCTTGCTGGCCACCAGGCAGGACACGCCTGCGCCGGGGAAAGTGATCTTAGAGGTAGAGGCCACCTCAATGACCAAATCCTCATTGCCGTATTCCGGCAGCACATCAAAAATATTCAGCAGCTTATCGCCGTCCTCGTCCAGGTCATGCACGCAGTAGGCATTATCCCACACAATGCGGAAGTCCTCTGCCGCCGGGCGAAGCGCCGCAATACGGCGCACCACTGCATCGGAAAAAGTGATGCCGGTGGGGTTGGAATACTTGGGCACACAGAACATACCTTTCACGCTGGGATCCTTTACCAATTCTTCAATGGTGTCCATATCCGGTCCGTCGGCGTTCATCGGCACATTCACCATTTGCAGCCCAAAATACTGGCACACGGTAAAATGGCGATCATAGCCGGGCACCGGGCACAGGATCTTCACTTCCTTTTCCTGGCTCCAGGGTTTACCGCCGATGCCGTGAGTGTAGCACTGGCAGATAAAATCAAACATCAAAGTCAGACTCTCGTTGGGGCCGATGATCACATTCTCGGCCGGCACCTCCAGCAGCTCGGCAAACAGCTGCTTACAGCTGGCAATACCGTCCAAAATGCCGTAGTTGCGCACATCCACGCCGCCGGACACATAGTCCTTCACATCATTCATACCCACGGACAGATCCAACTGCTCTTTGCAGGGCTTACCTCTGCTCATATCCAGTTGCAGTCCCTTGGCCTGAAATTCCTTGTACCGAGCCAGCAGGCTCTCCTGCTCCCGGAGCAATTCGTCTTTTGTCATCTCCTGATATGTTCTTGCCATACGAAAATACCTCGCAATCTAAAATTTCCGTTCATTATTTTACCACAAACGACTGCGCCTTGCAATTCTAAAGCCAACAAAAAAAGAGCGCCAAAGCACTCTTTTCTTATACGCATTGCCTATTTTTCGTTTGGATTTGCCGGTGCGTCCGCACTCTTTTTCTTTTTGGTGAATACCAAGAGCTTGGAGAACACATAGTTGAGGATCACCACCAGCACGGAGCAAACAATCTTGGCTACAAAGCCCTTGACCCCAAACAGGTCTTGATCCAGCCCGATCTTAAACAGCAGCAATGGGCCGAACCACTCGATCACGCCGGTCGCCAGTCGAGAGGCCACAAAGGACACGAACTCCCGCGCCGCCACCTTGGGTACCCAGCTTTTGCTCTCAAACACCCACAGCTTGTTGGTGATAAAGGCAAAGATCACCGCAGCAATCCAGGCAATCACATTGCTGACCGTCATCTTCACATCGTCGCTGCCGGGGGCATGCACCAGCACCGCCTTCATCAGCAGACTGTACACCACCCAGTTCACACCTGTGGTGGCCACGCCGAAGATGAGATACATAATGATTTCTTTGTACTTGATCAATAATTCTTTAATCTTCTTCATAGGCACATTATACGCTATCCGATTCTATTTTGCAAGTTCAAAAAACCATTTTGTCTCCTCTAAAAACAAATAAGTAGGCACACCGGCAATGCTGCAGGTGTAGCGCAGTCCGGCGCCCCCGGAACGCAGAGACGCCGCCGGGCGAATATCCAGTACACGGTCCACATCCAGCCATCGCTCCTCCCACTCCATCTTCACCGGGCGAATATCGCCCTCCTCATTATACAGCGCCAGCACGCGCACATAGTTTTTCATCCTGCCTGTTCCTTTCCGGTTAAAAATCCAACGGGGTGTATGGTGTGGTCATCGTGGGGATTAAAGCGAGACAGCCCGGTATCCCCCAGCAAACTGGCCCGCTGAATACAGTAGTTGCCAAAACGGCGCTTCAAATCATCCACCGTGCGCTCCAGCTTGGCTGCCCGCTCCCGCTGCTCCTGGGTGTGGGCCAAATCGAACTGCACACAGGGTTCCAGCTCAAAGTCCGTCACCGACAATCCAATGCTGCGCAAGGGTGCGCCCCAGCGATAATTGGCACAAAACAGCGCCATGGCCGCCTGCAAAATCTCCGTGCTCACATCGGTGGGGGCGGCCAGCTTGTGTCGACGGGTAAAGGTTTGCAAATTCTTATCCCGCAAGGAGATGCACACCGTGCGCCCTTGCAGTCCCTGCTCCCGCATACGGCGGGCCACACTCTCTGCCAGCACGGTAAAGACCACCTTTACATCCGTATCATCCACCAGATCCCGGGGCGTGGTGGTGGAATTGCCCACACTCTTGACCGCCGCCTTGGCGTCCATATGCTGCACCGGCGAAGTGTCCTCCCCCCGGGCAAAGGCACGGAGCATCAGCCCGTTCTTGCCCAGCAGACCTTGCAAAAAATCCGACCGAGCCGCCGCCAACTCGCCGATGGTATAAACGCCGTAAGCGTTCAGCTTGCAGGTGGTGGCCGGGCCGACGCACAAAAGATCACTGCACGGCAGGGGCCACACCACCCGGCGGTAGTTTTGCCGGCTGATAACAGTTACCGCGTCCGGCTTTTTATAATCTGAACCCAATTTGGCAAAGATCTTGTTAAAACTGACCCCCACGCTGACGGTAATGCCCAGTTCCGCCTTTACCCGACGGCGAATTTCCTGGGCGATCTGTTCCCCGGTGCGGTCATCGCCGGTCACATCCAGCCAGTTCTCGTCCAGCCCGAAAGGCTCAATATAGTCGCTGTAATCCTCATAGATCCGCCGTGCCATCTTGGAAAAGCGCATATACAGCGGAAAGTTCGGCGGTACCACCACCAACTGCGGGCACTTTTGCCGCGCTTGCCACAGCGGCTCCCCCACCACCAAGCCGTAGCGGGAGGCAATCTCGTTTTTCGTCAGGATAATTCCGTGGCGGCTCTCTGTGCTGCCGCCCACCGCCACCGGCTTATCTCGCAGTTCCGGGCGGTGCAGGCACTCCACCGAGGCATAAAACTTGTTGCAATCCACATGCAAAACGGTGCGCTCCATTCCCTACGGCTCCTTTCCTTGTTATCGAACATTTGTTCTACAGCATAGCATACACCGATTTTGACTGTTTGTCAAGAGCCGGGGCGGCAAAAAATGCAGGTAGATTTTGCCTTGACGGTAGGTGCTTTTTCTTATATACTAATGGGTAGAATTGAGGTGCAACTATGCCGTTTTACGATATTGCCGGGCTGGTAGTGGAGATCAAGCACCCCACCGGCAGAACAGAAAAGCAAGCCCGTCCCTACCTGTGCAAGAACCAAGAGAGGCAGACGGCGGACATTACCATTGATGTGACGGAGCAGCGGGTAACGGACGCTATGGCCGAGCACCCGGAGATGAACCGGGACGACTGGTACTATATGCTCACCGGCTCGGATTTTTACACCCAGCTGCTGAAGTTCCGAGGTATTTTGCTCCACTCCAGCTGCGTGGTGGTGGACGGCGCGGCCTACGCTTTTTCCGCAGACAGCGGCACCGGCAAATCCACCCACACCGCCCTGTGGCTCAAGCACTTTGGCAACCGGGCTTATATGCTCAATGACGACAAACCGGCCATTCGCCTGGTAGGCGACCGGGTGTATGCCTGCGGCACTCCCTGGAGCGGCAAATATGATTACTCCACCCCAGGCATGGTTCCCCTGGCAGGCATTTGCTTCCTCGAGCGGGCGGAAGAGAATTTTATCCACCCGGCAGACACCAAAAAGGCAGTGTTCAACATTTTCTCCCAAACGGTACGCAAGCTGGGGCCTAACGCTATGGAGCGGCTGTTTGATATGCTGGAGACCATCTTTGCCAAGGTGCCCCTGTACGAACTGGGCTGCAACATCAGCGATGACGCGGTGCGCACCTCTTACAACGCCATGAAGCCGAAAGGTCAAAGCGAAAAGTAAATACAAGCGAAAAAAGAAAGGCAGTTACCCAAAAACGGGTAACTGTCTTTTGTTATCTATGGTGTTATTCCGCTGTGTCCTGCGGCAGGGCGTTCTTCGGCTGCGGCAAATACACCCGAGCCTTAAACAAATCGCCGTCAATGAGCAGCTCTAACTTCCCTTGCTGGGCGCTGCACAGCTCCTGGGCAATGCTTAGACCCAGACCGTTGCCCTCCTTGGTGCGGGAAGCGTCGCCCCGCACAAACCGCTGGGTCAGCTCCTGGGGCGAGATATTCAGCGGCTGGGCAGAGATATTCTTGATCTCAAACACGCCGAAATCCCCTTGCTTATACACCCGCACATACACCCGGGAGTCCACGGCAGAATACTTCTTGGCATTTTGCAGCAGATTTTCCAGCACCCGGTAGGTTTTTGACCCGTCCGCAAACGCCTGTACCCGGGGCAAATCCGGATCCAGCACCAGTTGCAGCCGGTTCTCCTCAAATTCCTTTTGGTACTCCCCGATCGCCTGGGCGGTCAGTTCGCCCAGATCCAGCACCATAGGGTGCAGGGTGATGTTGCCGGAGGACAGCTTGGACGCCTCAATCAAATCCTCTACAAGCCGTGCCAGCTTGGTGCTCTTTTCCGTCAGCACAGCCATATATTCTTTGGCCTTTTCGTCCGACTGGGGGCACTTGGACAGCAAATCCGTATAAGTAATAATGGAGGTAATCGGGGTCTTTAAGTCGTGGGACACATTGGTGATCAACTCCGTTTTCAGCCGTTCGTCCCGCACTGCCTGGTCCACGGCATTGTGCAGTTCCTGATTGGTATAACGCAGGCTGCCGGCCATGGCGGCCAGTGCCGGGTGGAGATGTGCCGCCTCCACATCCGTGCGGTTGGCTGCGGCCTCAATCACCCGATCCAACTGGAACAAAAAGCGCAGCGCATAGCCCACGCAAAAGCCGTTAAAGGCTAAGAATACCAAAGCGCAAGGCACGCTGATGGGTGCATACTCCAAGCACGCGCCAAACAGTCCCGCCAATACAATATTGATCAGCAGATAGCCTACGGCGCAAAAGACCATATTGCGCTTAAAGTGCCGCGGGGTATAGGCCAGCCCCCGGATCAAACGCCGATTAAACCGGTGCAGTTTGCACAACAGACGCCAAATTCCCAAGCAAATATAATACAGCAGCGTGCCCTTGTACAGGTGTTTCTTAGACTTGCAAAGGCGCACAAAAGACAGGGTCAACTCTGCATACAACCCCCAGGCCACCGCGCCCAAAGCGCCGCAGGCCGCTAAGAACAGTCCGCCGTAATACAGGGTGCTGAGCTGATAGCCATAAACATGGAACAGGTCGGTAAACAAGCCCTCGAACAGTAAGTAACCCAGTCCCAAAACAGCAGCTGCGATGATCGCCGTGTGCAATTCCAAGGGAATATAATCCATCCACAGCAGGCGCACGCCGTCCGTACCGGCACGGCGCCCGCAGCCCAGGCACGCCAACACCAAAAAGGCAAGGGCCAGCACCGCCAGGCAAACAGCCGCCACGGTCATTGCCACGGTATTCACATTTTGCATACGGGTGCACAAGGCATTCAATTTCACAAAGTCCGGAAGCGTATCGTTGCCGCCGGCCACAGTGGGGTCTATGCCCACATAAATGCTCATATCCCCGTCCATTAGGTACTGTGCAGCGTCCGATCTGGCATTGTCGGCACCGTAATCCGTGCCCCGCAGGTTCTCCCCTGCTTTGGTCTTGGAATAGTACACCGGCGCGTTTTTCAGCATAGCCGGCGTTTGACCCTTGGGCAACTGGCTGACCACCTGACCGGTGATATTGTCCTTGGCATAGAATTGCAGACATTGCAGTTCCTGCAAATCCCGGCGCATCTCCTGCTGCCTCGCGGCAGAATATTGATACGGCTCCACCACCGCTTTGTCATAGAGCTTTTTAATGTGGGTCTCTGCCGATTTGATCGTCTCGCCCAAGGTCAGGTCATCATCATACATATCCGCCGATACCGTTTTGCCATCCACCGTAAAATCGAATGTGTAATCGCGGATTAGGTCGTCCGGATCATCCTGCATGTCGCTATCATTGTAATACTCCACGCCGTCGGAACTGCGCAGCCAATTCGCCAGCTGCAAATAGGGCAGATAATCCTCCCCTGCCCGGGTGCCGTTGACAATCTGTTGCAGATCCCGAATCAGCCCCGGTGCGTCCCGATCCTCTGCCACCACTTTCTTGATGGTCTTGGCGGGCACTTTATAGTTGGGTATATCCTTGCCGATATTTGTAATATTCTGATTTTTCAGCCCGGCATAGAACACCAGCGTTTTGCGAATGGCCGTGGCCTGGTCCTTCTTATACTGCTCCAGTGCGGCCGCCACGCTGTCCGCCTTGGCTTTCTTAAGCGCAGCCACCTTTTGTTGCAGCTGCTTTTGCCCCGCCAGGAGCGCGATCTCATTGACGATTACATCCAGCTCCGCTTTGAAAATCGTAGTCTGTACCAGACTTCCCTTTTTTGCTACGGACGGATCGGTAAATGCGTCGTCACCATACAGACCGCTGACCCGCATCACGGCGCTCAGCAGTGCCACCGAGCTAAAGGCCAGCACCATAGAGAGCACCACGCACAGCGCCTTAAAGCCGCTGCTTTCTCTAACACTTTTCCACTTTGTATCCAAGTCCATACACCACCTTTAAGTATTTGGGCTCCTTGGGGTTGATCTCAATCTTTTCACGAATATTGCGAATGTGCACCGTCACAGTCTTTTCCGTGCCGTAGGCCGGTTCGTTCCACACCGCTTCATAGATTTGGGCACTGGAGAGCACACGACCTATATTGTGCATCAGATATTCCAATATCTTATACTCCCGGGCAGTCAGCCGTACCGGGTCGCCGTCTACCGTCACTTCCTTGGTGTCCGTGTCCAGCACCAGACCGCCGGTGACCAGCTGGCTCTCCCGCACCTCCAGGCTGCCAAGACGCACATAGCGACGGATTTGGCTCTTAACCCGAGCGGTCAACTCCAGCGGGTTGAAGGGCTTGGTCACATAATCATCGGCGCCAAAGCCCAGACCGGCGATCTTGTCCGTGTCCTCGCTTTTGGCCGACAGCAGAATAATGGGAAAGTTGTACTTCTCCCGCAGCTTTAATGTGGTTTTCAGTCCGTCTAGCCGAGGCATCATAATGTCCAGCACCATACAGTGGATCTCCTCCCCCTGTACTTGCTCCAGCGCCTCCAGCCCGTCCCGGGCACACAGCACCCGATAGCCCTCCTGGCTAAGATAAATGCGCAGAGACTCTAAGATCGCCGCATCATCATCGCACACCAATACCGTAAACATTGCTCTCATCTCCCTCAAGTGATACAAAGTGCTTGCTCCATTGTACCACAAAAATCCCCAACGGAAAACCCGTTGTACAAATTTAACCACACATTCTTAAAAGCAACGCAAAGGAAATCTAAAGAACCGGTAAAGTTTGGTCGGCAAAACAAAAAGCTGCCGCAGCATAAGCACTGCGACAGTCTTTATATCTTTATTGCTTAGAAACAGCTTGAGCGGAGGGATCGTAAGGGTCGCCGGTATGGGGCTGTTCTTTCTTAGGCCGGTCGTTGGGCACAGGGTTTTTGTTTTGCCCTGCCGTAGGGCCTTTGCGCTTTTCCACATCGCCGCCCTCTTTCAGGTGCTTGATGTAGGCGGTGTAGTCATCGTTCCACCCGGCGTAGGCCGTATTTTGCCGCTTATCCTCCAGCTGCACATGGTCCTTAATGTACTGCCCCACATAGAGCGATACTTTTTTGGCGCCGTAGCAGTTCAGGTGGTTGCCGGCGTCCCGGCTGTCCGTTTTCCAGCTAAAGCCGATCTCCTTGCGTTTCAGATCCATATCCAGGAACGGAATGCCGTTTTTCTTGGCATAATCATTCACCGCATTGTGGCGGGCATAGGTCCAGGTGGTTTGGGACGGCACCTGCACCAAAATCAACTGGGCGCCGTTCTTTTTGCACAGCGCATTCAGCTCGTCCAGTTTGCGCACAAACAGCGGATTGATCTGGTCTCGCTTTTTGGTCTTTTTGATATATTCCTTGCCCCGATACGGCACCTTGGCACCGGACACAAACTGCCCCTTGGAGGCAAAGCGGGCAGAGTAGGACTTGCGCTTAACCGCCGTCTTGGGGTCAAACTGCTTCCACCGATCGTGGTACTCCAGCACGCTGAACTGGTTGAGTATCTGCTTACGCATATCCCGGGCAATCACTTGAACAGAGTTGGAGTTGGTATACAGCTGATCCGTTTCCAGGATCACCACCTTGGGCTTTTGGGTTTTTAGGCACTCCTCCACCGCGCGAACAGATTCGCCGATCAGCTGCTTACCGGTACCGCTGATATAAGAGGTAAAGCCGTAGTTTTTCCACATTTCCATAGGCGAAAAGCCGCTGTAAGCATCACTGTTGCCTACAATAAACACATCCAGCGTGTCCTTCTCCAGCGACAGATAGCCGCTGGCGTTGGGGTTCACGAACCCGGCTGCGTCATCATTGTTCTTCGGCTCCAACAGAAAGGAAACACCGTAGAGCAAAAGCAGCAAAATCAAAATAAAGGACACCAGGCGGGTGCAATTTTTCAATATCAACTTGGTCTTTGCAGTCATCATGCACCCCTCCTTAGAATTGACCGTAAATAGGCGCTACCGTCTCATAGCCGGTACCGTAAGCGCCAAAGACAATCACACCGATAATCAGCGCCAAGAACACCGCATACCGCAGCACCACCGGACGGCGAGCCAGCTCCGAGCGAATGGTGTGGCCCTTCTCTTGCAGCACCTCTACAATGCCTACCACCAGCACGCCAATGCCCATAATCAGGAAATCCTGCCAGTCGTTGCCTAAAGAAAGCACTGTGCCGTTGGTTAAGCAAGCGCCGTCAAAATCCGTAAAGATACGCGCCAGACTCTGGCCCCACTGGGTAATCGTGTGGCAGCGGAACAACATCATGCCCACATTGACGATCAGAAAAGTACGCACCATCTGGAACAGAGCAAAGCCCTTACTCTCCGGCGCAATATGCAGTGCGTGCAGCAGCTTGTCCGATACCGGGCGCAGGTACATACCGATCATCATTAAGATGTAATAATACAGCCCGTAGAGCACATACTTCCAACTGGCGCCGTGCCAAATACCGTTAAAGAACCACACACAAAACAGCGCAAAGGTCATGGGCACCAGGTTGGCAAAATAATCGTTTAATTTCTTTCTGGTATGCTTACTTAAATTCATCAGCCCCTTGGACAGGGACACAGAGAAGAACACATACTCCTTGATCCACGCGCCCAGGGTAATGTGCCACCGCTGCCAAAATTCGTTGATGGTTTTGGAGAAAATAGGGCGACGGAAGTTCTCTTGCATCTCCACCCCAAACAGCTGGCCGGTGGCGCACACAATATCCATACAGCCGGAGAATTCGCAGTAGATCTGCACAGTATAAAGCAGGGTGCCCAGCAGCACCATAGACCCGGCCTGGTCGCCGTTGTCAAACACACCGGTAACAAACAGGTTGGCCCGGTCGGCAATGACCATCTTCTTAAACATACCCCAAAAGATGCGCATCACCGCTTGGGCGTCTCGCTCAAAGTCAAAGCTGTGGCCCTCCACCAACCGGGGCATCATGATCTCATACTTGCCGATAGGACCCTCCGTCATTTGGGGGAAAAAGCTGAGAAACAGCGCCAGTTTGAAGAAGTTACGCTCCGGCTTGTACTTACCTCTGTACACATCCACCACATAGCTGACCGCACACAGGGTATAGTAAGAAATACCCAGGGGCAGCAGAATTTGCACCGGCTGATAGGCGCTCTTGCTGCCAAACAGCCCGGCAATGCCGTAGGCGCTCTCTCCCAGGAAATTTACATATTTTAAGGCTATTAACAACCCAAAGACGCCCAGTACCGCCACGGTGACCACCGCGCGCTTCTTGGCGTCATATTTTTTGCGAATTTGTTTCTTTTCCTCTTTGTCAGCAGCTGCCTTGCGCCGGGCTTTGCCCTGATCATTCAGGTGGCCCAGCAGCAGCCCGCCGCCGTATACGATCAGGATGGCCGCCACCAGCCACAGCGTGCGCAGCCCCGCTGCCATCACATAGTAAACGGCGCTGGCACCCAGCAACACGCACCATTTGGCCCGCTTGGGCACAATGGTATAAATCAGGAGGCTGATCCCTACAAAGAGAAAGTAAGTAACAGATGTAAATGACATAACTTGCTTCCCTTATGTATAATTTTTATTCGTCCTGCAATTTTTCAATCATCTGCCACATCGCCTGGGCGGACTGAAAGTTCTCCGGCACGATCATCAGCGGGGTAATCTCCACATCAAATTCGTCGCTGAGTTTTGCCACCAGCGCCATAATCGCCAGGGAGTCAAACACCTTGTCATCGATCAAGTGCTTCTCAGACTTAAAGTCTACGCCGGGTTTCATTTCTTCCAAGATTTCAAGCAATTCTTCCATTTTTAGTTCTCCTTTTTCATTATATATAAATTTTTGAATGGACTTTAGTCAGCCTTGTTAAAGTATGCGGCAGCCAGCGCCTTTCGGTCGGTTTTGCCGTTTTGATTGTAAGGGATGGTCTTGGCCTGAATGACCTTGGCCGGCAGCATATAGGCGGGCAGCGCTGCCTGCAATGCCTGCCGCACGGTCTCCTGCTCCGCCTTAGCACCTACATAGATCAAAATCAGCTGATCCGCCGCCTGGTCGTACAGGCACACGGACACATCCACCCCCGGCTGGGCCGTGGCAGCCGCCTCAATCTCGCCCAGTTCGATCCGGTAGCCCATGTGCTTAATTTGGAAGTCTCGGCGGGAGAGATAAATCAGCTCGCCCCGTTCATTCCACCGCACCAGATCGCCGGTTTTATACACCCGCTCCGGATAGTGACTTTGCAGCGGATTTTGCACAAAGGCAGCCGCCGTTTTGTCCGGGTCGTTATAGTAGCCCATAGCCAGGAACGAACCTCTGGCGTACAGTTCGCCCTCCTCGCCGATTCCGGCCAACCGCCCGTCCTCGGTAACCACAAAGCTGTCGCAATTGTCACAGGCAATACCGATGGGCACGCTCTCCGTGTCTTTGATCTCCCGATCCACAATGTAGTAGGTGCAAATATCCGTGGTTTCCGTCGGGCCAAACAGGTTGGCAAACAGGGCGTTCGGATACTTGCTGCGCCAGTAATTCAGCTGCTTGGCAGGCATGACCTCACCGGCAAACAGCACCTTTTCAATATGCTCCGCCATCATAAAGTCCAGCACCTTTAAGTTGGCCACAATGGACAGGGCGGAGGGCACCCAATAAATGGTGTTTACCTGCCGCTCATTCAGGTAGCGGATCAGCAGAGCCGGGAAGGAGAAATACGACTTGGGAATCACATGTAACTGCGCCCCGGTACGAATCGTAGCGTAAATATCCGTCACCGACATACTAAAATAAAAGGGCGTTTGGTTGCCAAAAATCGTCTTTTCGCTGATGCCAAAGGTATCGGCCGCCCAAGCGGAATACGCCAGCACGCTGCGATGGTTCACCACCACGCCCTTGGGGTTGCCGGTGGAGCCGGAGGTAAAAATGGCATAGGCCGGATCCGTATCGATCATACGGCGACGCACCGTTTGCAAAAGCTCCGGCTGTGCCTGACCGGCCGCCAGCGCTTCTGCGCTATACACCTTGCCGTCATAATCCAGTCCGGCCGGGTCATCCTTGTGGGCCTCGTCACAGATCAGTACCGTAGGCTGCAAGGTGCGCAAAATCTTATTCACCCGCTCGGCGGGCATTTCCGGATCCAGCACCACATAGAAGTTGCCGCTGTACAGCACCCCCATCAGGGTCACCAAACAGGGTGCGCCCCGCTCCATCAGCACCGCCACCGGGCAATTTCGATCTCCATTAGCGGCCAGCGCACTGCCCACGGATTCGGCGATGTTCACCACCGTTTGGTAGTCATAGCTGCACTGCTGATCTGCAAAGGCGGTCTGCCTTGGCAAACGTGCCGCAGTGCGTTCCAGTAATTCAAGTACATTTTTCATTTTGTTCACCTACTTAACAAATCGTCTTGCCATTATTCAATCATAAAAACCTAAAAAGAAACGCAACAAAATCTAAAGATATGCGAAAGATTCGCTGTTCTCACCGTATTATGGTGCGTAGTACAGTTCATTGATATAATCATACACGGATAGACCCGGAAAGTCAATCTATTTTTATAAAATGACAATATTGTCACAAAAGGTCAAAGTTCGTCACAAAAAGTATCACAATTCGTGATAATTACAAATGTCGTTCAGCGGATTTTGTACAATAGCTATACTGAGTACCAAGGAGGGAATTTGCCGTGCGGCTAAAGGATTTACGAGAGGACCGGGACGAAACGCAGCGGCAAATGGCAGCCCTGCTGAATGTGGGTCAAAGCACCTATTCTATGTATGAAAACGGCCAACGGGAGATTCCCCTGGCAGCCCTTTGCAAACTGGCAGACCACTATGATGTGACCCTGGATTACCTGGTGGGCCGCAGCGACGCACCGGGTAAGTAATCGTCTTTACAAACGCCACATTTTCTTGTATAATATACAGTAGAACACAAAAGCGTGTTCTCCGCAAATGCGGAGGCACGCCTTTTTTGCTTTCAGGGTCGGGAGGGATATAAATGGAAATCAGCAGGGATGGGCACCGAGCCCGTATGCGTGCCGCTTATCTGCAAGGCGGCGGCGACGCTATGCCGGACCACCAATTGCTGGAATTGCTGCTGTCCATCAGCATTCCCCGCAAAGATGTAAAGCCCATTGCCTATGCGCTCATTAACCGCTTCGGCTCACTGGAGCAGGTGTTTGCCGCCGGCGCAGCAGATCTGCAACAAGTGCCGGGCGTCGGCGAACAGACCGCCGTACAAATTCTGCTGGTACGGGATCTGAACCGGCGGATCCGTCAGAATCAAAACAAACCGGTCAAGCACCTGACAGATGCCACCCAGTCCTGCGCCTACTTTGCCAATCTGTTACGGGACAAAACCGCCGAGCAGGTGTACTTGGTCACTCTGGACGGCAGTGCCAAAATCCTGCAAACCCACGCCGTAGGCAGCGGCAGCGTCAACCTGGCCGCTGTGGATCAGCGCACTTTGATGGAACATATTCTGCGAGACAACGCCAGCGCTGTTATGCTGGCACACAACCATCCCGGCGGCAAGGCCCAACCCTCTGCGCAGGATCTGGAATTCACCATTCGTCTGCTTTCCATTCTGCGTTCCATTCATGTGCAGCTGCTGGATCATATTATCGTCAGTCCTACCGACACCTACTCCATGCGCAGCGACCCGGAGTACGGCAGCTTCTTCACCGTCAAATAACGCAATGTACAAAAGGAACCGCAGTTTGGCACCGCGGTTCCTTTTTTCATCGTGACTTCTATTTGCACTTTTTCAACCGCCGTCGGCTCAAGTCCCCCAGCAGTAAAAACAGCACATTGCCAAAGGCCGGCACCAGCGCCAGCAGTTCTCTGCTGCCCGTACCCCCGTCTACGAGCGCCGCAAAAGGCAGCGCGCACCCGGCGATCCCTAAGAGCCATTCCGGCACTGCACCGTAAAGAACCACCAACCACAACACTTGCACTGCGGCAGCCAGGATCATCACAAGCCCTGCCACCTTGTTGCTCTGCCTGCTGCCGATCCATCGACCGTAGCCAAAATACAGCACCGCCGTTATGGCACCGGCGCAACCAAATAACGCCCGATCATTGGGAAACGGCAAAAGCATCAGTACCCCCGTCGCTCCAATTGACGCCACCGTTACCGCCAAAAGGCCCAAAACAGCCGACCCGACCGACGATTTTCTCATAAACATACCTCCGCGCCGCATCATGTGTTTTCATTATACACAACACCGTACTGGCTGGCAAGCCCCAGTCGATCGTGGATACCGGCAAGTGCAAAACGGACATACAAATGCGTGCCGGTTTATCCGACAAGTGTCCCTTTTTACTCTTCATAAAGCGCAATCAACCCATGATTGAAAAGCACTCGAACGTCATTTGAATCATTCAAAAAGATAGCCGAGCAGTTTCACACTGCTCGGCTTCTTTGCTAGATCAGAACGGTTGAAATAGGGACGATACGAATAATGTCACCGTTTTCGTCTTTGATGCCGACGGAAAGCTGTCTGTAACGCAATCCGTCATCCACTAAAATGGCTTCGATCACTACACAATCCGTAGTTTCGGCTAAATCCCGCGTCTCTTCTATTACCATTTTCACTCCTCCTCCCAGCTATTATGCTACAAAAGAGTAATATTTGTCAATACCGACCACTAACTTTTTTTGAAAATAATGCAATTTTCAGCCAAAATCCGTCATCATGCAACAGAGCAACAATATTTTATACTCTGACAAACAGAAAAGCCCGGTTTTCAAGCAATCATCCGGGCAACGGAAATGAACGCTTTGCAAGAACCAAAATGCAGTCAAATACCAACATTGGCACACAAATTGCCACAAGTGCAAAACAGAAAAAAGCAAAAAAAGAAAGCCCCGAATTTCGCGTAGTCACGCGCCATTCGGGGCTTTTTTTGGCGGAGAGCAAGGGATTCGAACCCTCGAACACCCGTTTAGATGTTACACGATTTCCAATCGTGCTCCTTCGGCCAGCTCGGACAACTCTCCATATACAGCGGGCGCAAGGTGCGTCCGCTTATTCACTTTTAATCCAAGACCTGGTAGTAAGAGGAGAACTGATTCAGCTTTTCCTCAAACTTATCCTTGGACTGCTGCTTCGGGGTGGGGATGGGATAATGGCCGGTGAAGCAACCGTCGCAAAAATCGAATCCGGACTCCTTCGCAAGTTCGTGAGTAGATTTTACACTAAGATACCCCAAGCTGTCAACCCCTAATTGGCAAGAAATTTCAGGAATTTCGTGAAATTTGCATGCAATCAGGTTTTCTTCGCTATCAATGTCCGTTCCAAAGAAGCAAGGATGCCGAAACGGAGGGGCAGAAACCCGCATATGCACCTCGGTGGCGCCGGCCTCTCGCAGCAGGCTGACAATCCGAGCGCTGGTGGTGCCGCGAACGATAGAGTCGTCGATCATCACCACCCGCTTGCCCTTGATATTCTCTCGCAGCACGTTCAGCTTGATCTTCACCGCGTCCTCACGCTGACCTTGGGTAGGCTGAATAAAACTACGGCCGATGTAGCGGTTCTTGATAAATCCAATGCCGTAAGGGATACCGCTCTCCTGGGCATAGCCCAAGGCGGCGTCCAGGCCGCTGTCCGGCACGCCGATGACAATATCCGCGTCTACCGGGTGTTCCTTCGCCAGGTACGCACCGGCCCGCATTCTGGCGTGCTGCACAGACACGCCCTCAATCACACTGTCCGGCCGAGCGAAATAGATGTACTCAAACACACAAATATGGCGCGGTCCGCCGCAATGGGTGGTAATGGAGCGCACGCCTTCCTTGCTGATCACAACGATCTCGCCGGGAGCAATATCCCGCACAAAGTGGGCGCCGATGGAATCCAGCGCACAACTCTCCGACGCCACCACATAAGCATCGTCCGCAGTCTTACCCAGGCAAAGAGGCCGAAAGCCATTGGGGTCGCGAAACGCAATGAGTTTGGTGGCAGTCATCACCACGCAAGAGAATGCCCCTTGCAGCCGGGGAATGATTTTTTCGATGGCCTCTTCCGTGCTCTTGCTGTGCAGGCGCTCCTCTACAATAGAATAGGCAATGGACTCGGTGTCCGATGTGCCGTGGAAAATGGCGCCCTTCAGCTCAAACTGGCGGCGCAGCTCCGGGGCATTTACCAAATTGCCGTTATGTGCCACCGCCAAATTACCCTTAATATGGCGAATGACCAGGGGCTGAATATTGTTGGCGTTTTTGCCGCCGGTGGTGGAGTAGCGCACATGACCGATGGCCATATTACCTGTACCCAGGGCAGCCAGCTGCTCCTTGCTGAACACATCCGGCACCAATCCGTCACCCCGATGGTGGCGAAACACGCCGTCGTCATTCACGGCAATGCCGCAACTCTCCTGTCCTCTGTGCTGCAAGGCAAACAGAGCCAGGTACGCCGTCTGGGCCACCGTGGTGGTCTGATTTTCAAATATGCCGAAAACACCGCATTCCTCGTGCAAACTATCGAACATCGCTCTCTCCTATCCCGTGTGGTTGTCGCTCTTTTCTCTATTATAATACCATTAGTTGGGTGTGTAAAGGTTTGCGTAAGGTCTGGAGGTGGCGGGAGCCAACTTTTTGAACGGTTTTTTCATGATCTCGTCCATGGAAACGCCAAAATACTTGCAGTATTTCTTCAAATACCCCTCCAATTCCTGCCGGTCCGCGTCCGTTAAGGCCGTCACTTTAATGTTCGGGCTGATGTTCTCCTTGGGAAAGCTGCCCCGCACAAAGATCTTGCCCCCGTGCATACCGGAGGCACAGTGGGTGCCAAACAGCTTTTCGCCTCGCTTCATACCCAGCCCCAGCAGCACAATGGTGCCCCCGGCCATATACTCGCCCAAGAAGGAACCGGCATTGCGACCGATCACCAGCACCGGCTTCATCTGTTCAAATTCCTTCATGTGGATTCCGCCGCGGCAGGCCACATTGGTCTCTACAAAGATCTGGCCGTCTCGCATACCATAGCCCATAGCGTCGCCGGCGTGGCCATGAATGACGATCTCGCCGCCGTTCATCGTGTTGCCCACTGCATCCTGGCAGTTGCCAAACACCTCCACCTTGCCACCATTTAAGTAGCAAGCCATATCATTGCCCGGGGTGCCGTGCACCTGAATGGTTTTGCCTGCGTCCAGGGCGCAGCCGATATAGCGCTGACCGTTCACCGCTGTGATCGTTACCTTTTTCTTGGTGCGCAGTTCCTGCTTAATTTTGTCGTTCAGCTCTGCATACTTGCACAGTCCTGCCTCAATACTCACAGCTGCACGCCTCCTCTCAACTTGGTGATCCGGGTCTCCTTGGGGAACCAGAACAGATTGGGACTATCCATCAAATCCCCTTGCAAACCCTCCAACGGCACACCGCCGGAGATCAAAGATGTATAGATTCCGGCGTTCTCGCTGGCGTTGATGAGCACATAGCCCACCAGCTTGCCATCCCGGAACACCAGGCGCTTGTAGCTATCGTCTGCGGCAGCCACACGGTCCGTATAGCCGTCTCCCTTAGCGTTGATCAGCCCACAAGTGCAAATGCGCAGACCGTAAAAATCAATAGCGTTCACCGCATAGGTACCGCCGACGGTCAGGTCGCCGCCGGCCATTTGGCTGCCTGCGGCACGCCCTTGCGCCACTGCATTGGGCCACAGAGCCAAGATTTTCTTACTGCCGTCCAACATATCCACAGACACGGCGCAATCCCCGGCGGCGTAAATATCCGGGTCCGAGGTCTGCATGGTAGCCGGATCGGTGATAATCCCCCGCTCCACTGTCAGACCCGCCGCCTCAGCCAGTGCCGTGGCCGGGCGCACGCCCACTGCCACTACCAGCAGATCGCAGGGCAGTTCCTTGCCGTTTTGCAGCACCACCCGCTGCACCGTCTTACCGCTGCACTTGGCCCGGGTCACCGTTTGACCCAGGTGGAAGCGCAAACCGTGGTGCTCTAAATGGCGGCGCACCAGCTTGGCACTCTTTTCATCTAAAATAGAGGGCAATACCCGATCGGACAGCTCCACCACATCTACGCTTTTGCAAATTTTGCTCAAGCCTTCGGCGGCCTTCATACCGATCAGCCCGGCACCGATCACCACAGCACGGGTGTTCGCACTTGCCAGATCGTGCACAGTCTGGGCATCTGCCGCGGTCAAAAAGCCGCATACATTGCGCTTACCGCTTACATTCTGCATCGGCGGCACAAAGGGCACGGAGCCGGTGCACAGGCACAGCTTATCATAGCTATACACCTTGCGCCCGCACTTAACGGTCTTTTTCGCCCGATCAATGGCGGTCACCTCTACGTCGGTGACGATCTCTATTTTTTGCTCTTTATAGTAAGCCGGGGTGCGCAAGCGCATTTGACCCCGCCGCACCAGGCCTTTTAAGTAATAACTGATAGACGGACGAGAGTACGGCAGATCCGTCTCCCGCGTCAGCAGGGTAATCGCGCCTGCCGGGTCCGTCTTGCGAATTTGCTCCGCCGCAGCCAGTCCGGCGGCAGAGGCACCGATGATCACATACTTCACTTGGCAGCACCTCCCGCTTCTACCCAAACCAAGGCTCGATTGGGGCAACCCTTGACGCACGCCGGTTCTTCCCCGCCGCACAGGTCGCACTTGTAGGCAATATTGCCGGGCTGAATACACCCGATGGGGCACACCGCCAGGCAGGTCATACAGCCGATGCACTTGTCCGGGTCTACGGACACAATGCCGGTCTTTTTGTCTTTGTGCATAGCGCCGGTAATGCATGCCTTCACACAGGCCGGGTCATCGCAATGACGGCAGTTCACCGCCACGGAGGCTACACGGTCACCGTACACCTTTACCCGGCTGATGGGCGCCGGATTCTCATATTTATTGGCTGTCAGCACATCGCCGGAGGCTGAATGTGCCGTTTTGCAATAGACTTCACACAGGTGGCAGTTGACGCAAAGTTCCTCTCGTGCAAATACTTTTTTCATCTCACTGTCCTCCTTATTCCCCGGCGTGCTTAATGCCCAAAATTTGCAGTTCCCGGTCAGACAGACCAATGCCACGGAGCATCAATCTGTTGCCGCGCAGGGAGTCAACGGAGTTGATGCCCATGCCGCCCATGATCTCTTTCATCTCATGGTTCCAGGCGGAGAGCAGGTTTTCCACCCGCTGATGGGCGATCTCCGGATTCAGTCGCCGGGTCAGATCCGGACGCTGGGTGGCAATGCCCCAGTTGCACTTACCGGTGTTGCAGGTTTGGCACATGTGGCAGCCCATGGCGATCAGCGGCGCAGAGGCGATATACACCGCATCCGCACCCAGGGCAATGGCCTTGATCACATCAGAGGAACAGCGGAAAGAACCGGCAGCCACCAAAGACACGGTGGAACGAATACCCTCGTCCCGCAGCCGCTGGTCCGCAGCTGCCAGCGCCAGCTCAATGGGAATACCCACATTGTCGCGTATGCGGGTGGGCGCTGCGCCGGTGCCGCCGCGAAAACCGTCGATGACCACAATATCCGCACCGGCACGAGCCACGCCGGAGGCGATGGCCGCAATGTTATGTACCGCTGCAATCTTAACGGAAATGGGCTTTTTGTTATCCGTGGCCTGCTTCAGCGACCAAATCAGCTGGCGCAGGTCCTCAATGGAATAAATATCATGATGCGGAGCAGGTGAAATGGCGTCCGATCCCACCGGGATCATACGCGCATTGCTGACCTCCACATTTACCTTTTCACCGGGCAGATGGCCGCCGATCCCCGGCTTGGCCCCCTGGCCGATCTTAATTTCTACAAACTTGGAGTTATTCAAATAATCCTTATGCACACCGAAGCGGCCGGAGGCCACCTGTACCACGGCACAGTCGCCGTAAGACGCCAGGTCCGGGTGCAAACCGCCCTCACCGGTATTAAACAGCGTGCCCATATTCTTGGCAGCCATGGCCAGAGATTTTTGGGCATTCAGGCTGATGGAGCCAAAGCTCATGGCAGAGAACATAATGGGCGTTTCCAACATCACCTGCGGCGGCATTTTGGTCACGGACTTGCCCTTGCGCTCCACTTGCAGACGATCCGGTTTACGACCCAGAATGGTACGGATTTCCATGGGCTCCCGCAAAGGGTCAATAGAGGGGTTGGTCACCTGGGAGGCATTGAGCAAAATTTTGTCCCAATAAATGGGATACGGCTGCGGGTTGCCCATAGCGGACAGCAGCACGCCGCCGGTATTTGCCTGGCGGCAGATCTCTTGCTGATAGCGTGGGGTCCAGTTGGCATTGTCCCGATAGTCGCACACATATTTTTCGATCCGAAGGGCACCGGTGGGGCACAGATCCACGCACCGATGGCAGGCCACGCAATCCTGAGAATGGGACACTACGGTTTTGCCGTCCGATCCAAAGCTATGGCACTCGTTGGAGCACTGACGCACACAACAACCGCAATCAATACAAAGTTCCCGATCCCGCACAATGGTGAACCGGCGGGGAATATAATTAATCATCGTCTTCCTCCTTTGCCAGTTCCAGTGGGATAAATACCGGCTCCGCACCGCTGACGGACCACACTTTTTCCGGGTGGGGGCAGATCACACGAATGGCGGACTCCTCTGAAGCGAAATACGCCCGATTGCCCTTGGTAGCCGCAGTCAGGGAGCGCAATTTCAGCCGGTCGTTGATGGCCAGCAGCCCCTTGTTGGAGCCAAGGATCACAGAGAACGGCCCATTCACCAAGGCGCCATTATAGATAGAGCGCAGGTTGGTAAAATATTCTTTCCGCTCCGGGTCCATACGGTCAATCTCGTCCCACTCCGGGGCCGTAAGCACATCGGCTGCCACATCAATGGGCAGCTGATGGTGACGGATCAGGTGGTCAAACAGATAAGTAATCACTTCCGTATCCGTCTGCATGGTACACACATAGCCAAACTGCTCAATATACCGACGGTTGGCGTCATAGGATGAAATCTCGCCGTTATGCACCACAGACCAGTCCAGCAGATTAAAGGGGTGTGCCCCGCCCCACCAGCCGGGGGTGTTGGTAGGAAAGCGACCATGTGCTGTCCACAAATAGGCATCATACTGATCCAGCATGTAGAACTCACCTACATCCTCCGGATAGCCCACAGCCTTAAAGCAGCCCATATTCTTGCCGCTGGAAAAAATAAAAGCGCCGTCGATCTCGTTGTTCACATGGATCACGCACTGGGCGGTATATTCGTCCTCGTCCAGACGGGCCTCTTTCATCCGCACCTTATTGGGCTTGGCAAAATACCGCCAAATGTCCGGTCCATTCTCTATGGACGCGATCTTCTTGGTGGGAATGCGCTCGGAAACATCCACATTAAAATGCTTGAACAAGAACTCCTCGCAAGCGCCTCGTGCCTGTACCGACTGGTAAAACACATGAAAGGCAATATCCGTCTTGTGATCGGGATAAATGCCATAGGCGGCAAAACCGCCGCCCAAGCCGTTGGAACGGTCGTGCATCAAGGCAATGGACTGGATAATCTCTGACCCATTGATCGGCTCACCCTTGCGGTCAATAATGGCGGCAATGGCGCAGCCGGAGGGAATGCGCACTTCGCCCTCTCGCAGCATATTCATCACTCCTGTATCTGTATTTCTTCAAAAAAACCTATACTTTATTGTACAACACTGTCGATTACCCGTCAATGCGTCCACTATAAAAATCTACAACACAAAATCAGCATAATTATAGTGAATTTCACAAAGAATTGCACTCTTTTCTGTGAATTACCACTCACTTTTGGTTCTTTTGTACAAAAAAACGGCTTTGCCACCGTATAATGGCAAAGCCGCGATAGGTAGGGACGATCAGTCGTCCGTGCCCTGGAGAGCGTCATAGCCCCGTGCGCCGGTGCGCACCTTTACTGCGTCCTCCACATCATAAACAAAAATCTTACCGTCACCGATATTACCGGTATATAGCGCCTCTCTGGCAGCGGCGATCACCGTTTCCACCGGCACGGCGGAGATCACCATTTCCAGCTTCATCTTGGGGTTCAGGTTCAGCTCCTCGATCTCCACACCGCGGTACTTGCGCACATGACCCTTCTGGGTACCACAGCCCATTACATTGGTCACGGTCATACCGGTAACGCCCACCGCATTCATGGCGTCCTTCACCCGCTCCAGCTTGGCCGGGTTAAAGAGCATCACCACTTCGCTAAGCTTCGCGTCCGGTTTGGTGGTATAAGTCTCTACCGGAACAGCCTTTTCTACCGGTGCAGCCGGCAAGCCACTTTCCGTTACCGGCACGGCAGCAAAGCCGCCGACGGGCATAAAGTCCGCATAGGCAGAGGGCAGATTATGCTCGGTGGCATCCAGGCCCTTGATCTCCTCCTCGGCGCTAACCCGCAGACCCACGGTCTTGTTCAGCACAAAGAACGTAATCGTCAGGGTCACTGCCGCCCAACCGGCCACAGCCGCAAAACCAATCAACTGGGTGCCCAGCAGGTGCAGCCCGCCGCCGTAGAACAGGCCCGTATGGGTCAAACCGGACACTGCATAGCCCGGTGCTTTGTCCGTGGCAAACAGGCCTACAGCCAGCGTGCCCCAAATACCGTTGGCCATGTGTACAGCCACAGCGCCTACCGGGTCGTCAATATGCAATTTCTTATCCAGCAGCTCCACGACCAGCACCACCAGAATACCTGCCACAGCGCCGATGATCCCGGAGCCCAAAGCGTCCGTTACATCACAGGAGGCAGTCACAGCCACCAGCCCGGCCAAAGAGCCGTTCAGGGACATGGACACATCCGGCTTGCCGTCCTTGATCCAGGTAAAGAGCATGGTGGTGCAAGTGGCCACAGCCGGCGCTACGGTGGTGGTCACCAGAATAGACGCCAAAGTGGGCACATCGGTGGCCGCCGCGCCGTTAAAGCCGTACCAGGCAAACCACAGGATAAACACACCCAGCGCGCCCAGAGTCAGGGAGTGACCGGGAATGGCTTTGGGTGTCTTTTTGCCGGTTTTTTCGTCCGTATGGTACTTACCGATCCGGGGACCGAGAAAGGTGGCGCCGATCAGTGCTGCGATACCGCCCACCATGTGAATGGCGCAGGATCCGGCGTAATCGTGGAAGCCCAGCTTTTGCAGCCAGCCGTTGCCGTCCACATTCCAGACCCAGCCTGCCTCGATGGGATACACCACAGCGGAGATCACTGCTGAGTAAATGCAGTAGGCAGAAAACTTGGTACGCTCTGCCATAGCGCCGGACACAATGGTGGCCGCCGTGGCACAGAACACCAGGTTAAATACAAAGTTGGACCAGTTGAAATCATTATAGTGGGTGAAAATGCCCAGGTTGGGCAGACCGATCACCCCGGCGATATAGTCCTGACCGCACATCAGCCCGTAGCCAAACAGAATGAACATCACCGTGCCGATACAAAAGTCCATCAGGTTTTTCATAATAATATTGCCGGCGTTCTTGGCTCTGGTAAAGCCGGTCTCTACCATAGCAAAGCCGCACTGCATAAAGAAAACCAGCACTGCGCCGATCAAAAACCACACGCCGAACAGCTCGCTGTTCACCGTTTCCATGATTGTTTCAAGCCCCATAAAATCCTCCTTTTCATCAAAAAAAGCTTAAAAATGGAAATAAAAAAAGAGCGCTCGAAAACAGACGTTCGAGCACTCCATTGTGCTAAAGAATGCCGACACCGCGCCAATGGCCCGGCGCCGGCAAATGACCGACCCTGTCAAAAGACAGTGCCGACCGTAAGAGAGGGCAAAATCAATACAGTACCATGTACTTGTCGATCTCCCACTGAGAGACCTTGGTGCGGTACTCGTCCCATTCATTCTCCTTGCCTTCAATATAGTTATTGAACACATGGTCACCCAGGGTTTCCTTAATAAACGGATCTGCCTTAGCGGCTTCAATAGCCTCTTTCAGGCTGCCGGGCAGACAATCAATGCCGGCGGCTTTCAGCTCCTCGTCGGACAGGCCGAACACATTGTAGTCAATGGGAGAAGCGGGGGTCATCTTGTTCTTAATTCCGTCCAAACCGGCAGCCAGGCACAAAGCCATCTCCAAATAGGGGTTGCAGGTGGGATCCGGGCAGCGCAGTTCTACGCGAGTGCCCTTGCCGCGAGCGGCAGGAATACGCACCAGGCAGGAGCGGTTGGAAGCGGACCATACCAGGTAAGACGGTGCCTCATAGCCGGGTACCAAACGCTTGTAAGAGTTCACGGTGGGGTTGGAGAACGCTGCAATGCCGCGAATATGGGCCATAATACCGGCGATGAAATTATAAGCGGTCTCGGACAGGCCCATCTCGCCGTTGGGGTCATCAAAAGCGTTCTTGCCGTCCTTCAAATAATACAGGCTCATGTTGGTGTGCATACCGGAACCGTTGATACCATAAATGGGCTTGGGCATAAAGGTAGCGTGCAGACCATGCTTGGCAGCGTAAGTCTTAACCACATGCTTAAAGGTCATTACACGGTCGGCACTGAGCATTACATCACCAAACTGGAAGTCGATCTCGTGCTGTCCCTCGGCCACCTCGTGATGGGAAGCCTCAATGGTGTAGCCCATATCCTCCAGAGCCAAGCAAATATCCCGACGGCAGTTCTCGCCGTGGTCGATGGGGTTCAGGTCAAAGTAACCGCCCTCGTCGCCGGTCTCCAGGGTGGGGTTGCCGTTCTCGTCCAGCTTAAACAGGAAGAACTCGCACTCCGGGCCAACATTAAAGCCAAAGCCCATCTCGGCAGCCTCGTCCATCACCTTTTGCAGCACATTGCGGGGGTCGCCCAGGAAAGGAGTCTCATTATCGGATTTATATACGGAGCAGATCAGTCGAGCGGTCTGCGCATTCTGGTGCTTTCTCCAGGGGAAGATGGTCCAAGTGTCGTAATCCGGGTGCAGATACATATCGGACTCATCAATGCGAACAAAGCCGTCGATGGAAGAACCGTCAAACATACAGTCATTGTCCAGCGCCTTCTCCAACTGGGACAGGGTGATGGCCACATTCTTCATAATGCCAAACATATCCGTAAACTGCAAGCGGATAAACTCTACATTATTTTCCTGTGCGCTTTTGATGATGTCTTCCTTTGTGTATTTACTCATGGCAAATACTCCTCTCTTAAGAAATGATAGATAGCACAGAATTTTCTTACTGCCAAAGGCAATAAAAAAGAGGGTGCTCCGCTATCAACGGAACGCCCTCGTTCTGAATACAATGCCATTATAATCTCATTGTCCTCGGTTTGTCAACGGTTTTTGACAACTTTGGCAAATCTTGTAATTGGCGGCAGGAATTGTGCACACCTTTTGTACAATATGCACAGGATAGACAGACTGTTTGCTATATGTCCAGAAATTCGGCAGGGATAACTTTTTTCGACAAATCGGTAAAATACTTCACCGTGGCACCCTTCTGCGCCTGGGTGGCGGCCAGCTCGTCGGTATAATCACTGAGCTTATAGACGGAAAACATAAAGCCGTTACCGCCCCGGCTGTAATGGCACACCACCGGCGCCAGTTTAGCAGAGGAGATGGTGATCTTGCCATTATCCTTTTCGATCGTCACCTCCGCCATACCGCCGCACAGTTGGGGCAGATTGATCTGGTGGCTGATAAAATTACCCAGGGAGTAGTAGACCAGCATTTTTTTGCCGCTCTTTTCGTTGGTCACCCACGCCACCGGTTGGAGCACATGCGGGTGGCTGCCGATGACAATATCTACACCCAGGTCAGAAAACAGCTTCGTATATTCCTTTTGGTAATCGGACACCTTGTGGCTGTTCTCCGTGCCCCAGTGCGGAAAGACCATCACCACATCCGCATGCTTGCGCGCCTCGGTAATGTCCTTCCGGATCTTGTCCTTGTCCATCAAATTCACCAGCCAGGGCTTGTCCTTGGGCAAGTCAATGCCATTGGTGCCGTAGGTGTAATTCAGCAGAGCAAAGGTAATATTGTTCTTCTCATAATAAGTAATCTTGTCATAATCCGCCTGAGAGGCGTTGGTGCCAAGGTGCACCGCCTCTTTATGCTTGCCGAAGTATTCCAGCTCTTTCTCCACCCCGGCACTGCCCATATCCATCGTATGATTGGTGGCGCAGGTAAAAATATCAAACCCGGCAGCAATGGCGGCGTCGCCAATCTCCCAGGGTGAATTAAAGCAGGGATAGCCGGAATAGTCAAAGCTGCTGCCGCCCAGCACCGTTTCCTGATTGATAACGGCAATATCCGCCGGTTCAATGTACTGCTTAATATCCTGATAAAAGGCGTCGTAATTCCGGCTGCCGTCCTTTTGCTCTCCGGCAGCGATTAGGGTATTGTGGATCAGGTTGTCCCCTACTGCCACCAAGCGCACCCGGGTCTTGCCCTGGGTCTCTTCCGTGTGATCCTCCGTTTGGTTAACCACAGACACCTTGGTGGGCGCCGTAGGCTTCTTCTCATCTGCCCTGCGGGTAATGGTGCCGCTGATGGCAAAGGCAACAATTACGGCCAGTGCCACCAAAACAGGGATCAACACCTGCCACAGTTTTTTCTTCTTTTCCATATCGTCACATCCCAACTGCCAATGGGCTTTTCTTACAGTTTCCGTATTCTGCTGTGATTATACCATACTCCTTACTTTTAGGCAAGAAAAAGCCGCTCTCCGAAAAACGGAAAGCGGTCTTTCATTTTTGCTAAAGCAGCGATTACTCGGCAGCAGCCTCTGCGGCCACTTCCTCGCCGTCCTTTTTCTTCTCCGGCATGAGAACGAACTTTTCCATGGGGAAGAGTACAACCATCTGCACGAAGCCGGCGCACATGGAAGCGATCAGACGAGCCACAGACTCGTTGGTGATGATCTTAAAGAACCAGTTGCTGGGCTCCAGCTTCAGCATAGCGCCAACGATGGCACCCTGCATCCAGGTGGAGAACAAAATCAGCGCCAGCAGCAGCACAATGTAGATCACAAAGTTGTACCAAGCGGAGTCGGACTTAAAGGTGGTCTTTTTGTTCTGATAGAAGCCGTAGATGTTGGCGATCAGGTTGGACAACAGGAAGGGCAGCACATAGCCCCAAGTCACAACGCCATCGATCACATACTTAGAAGCCTCTGCGGAACCGGTGGAAAACATGGCGGGTGTAAAGATCCCTCTCAAGAACTCCGGCAACAGGGTGTGGATCTGGTCGCACACCAGCGGAAGCAAAGCAGCCAGTGCCAGCTGGATGATCGTTACCAAGCCGGATACCACCAGAAACTTTACAAGCTGCCAAAGGGTCTTCATAAAGGAGCCCTTTTCCTCAGCAGCGTTGTCAATACCGCCAAGGCTAATTTTCTTCTTTTTGTCATCTGCCATAACTATTTTACCCCTTTCTCATGGACTGTACAAAAATAACGGGTTCATTATACTATTTTTTGGCTAAGATTGCAACCTTTATTTTACAGAATTAAAAAATGAAAGGCAGCGCGCCGATACAGCCGGTGGTGACAGCGTGCACAATGGCAACCACAGCCCATATCACCAAGGCGATCAGACCAACGAGGATCGCCAGCACCAAAATCACCAGCAGCACCAGGATCGCCAGTACCAACGGGCCCTTTTTGCTGGGGCGCACCGGGTCGTCAAAGGCGGGCTTTTCTGCCTTTTTCGGCGCCGGGTTCTCATCATCGTACAAAGGATACAGGGGCAGCGTGGCGTTGGCGTCGCAGGGACCCGGATTCCACAGCAGCGGCTCTACCAGACCGCGCACAGAGGTGGCACCCTTCAGCACCTTGCCGATGGAGAAGTGAATGGTGTTCAGGAACGCGTCGATCACGTTCAGCAACCCACAGCAGATCTTGTACTCCCGCGTATCCGGACCGTAAGGCGAGTCGCCGCAATACAGGTTCTGCACCAACTCCAGGATAAAGTCCACTACCCGATGATCGGCAATGTCCGCAATATCTTTCTTGGACAGGCCGCTTTCTTTCTTGCACAGGCGCCAGGCTTTCTTAAAGGTCAGCTTGTTCAGCCACTTGGCAATGGGCTTAATCAGCCAGCCCAGTTTTTTGACCTTTTCGCCGGGAACGGAAAAAGCGTCTGTCATCTCTGCCAAATGGTCAATATCCGTGGCCGCAGCGTCCAGCAGCTCGGAGATCATACCGAAGAAAAAAGTGCGCATATACCGGTCAAAAGGCTTGCCGCCGGTGTCCAGCCCCGGCACATCGGTAATGGTCACCGTCTCCACGTCCACTTTGGCGTGGGCCGGGTCCAGCGTAATGTTGCGCATGGTGGGCGGGCAGCCGATCATAGCACCGCAGGCAATGTCATAAAAGGTGTTGCCCTTTTTGGTCTCTACCACGCTGATGTCGTGAATATGGGTGTGACCGGTGAGCATACATTGCAGCCCGTTGTCGGCAAAAATCTCCCGGGTGGTCTCATGATTGCGCTGCATATCTCCCTTGCCGATAATGGCATAAAAAGGACTGGGGGCGATCATGGGGTGATGGGTCATAGCGATCACAAACTGATCATTTTTGCGAGCGTCCTCCAGCTGATCCAGAATCCAGGCCATACAGTCGTCGCTGTACCCGGAGCCGCTCTCCCCCTCCGGCTTATAGTTGGTATCGTCATTCAGAGCAAACAGCCGATAGCCGGGGGCCAGCTGCACCACATAGCTCATGCTGTCCGGGTGGGTGGCAATGGCCTCATTGGGGCCAAACTCATAGTACATCTGCCACAGATCGTGGCGCTCCTCCACCGCCGGCACCTGAATCTTTTTGTCGCCGTCATAGCCGTCGGCCACGCCGCCGTCCCGATAATCGTGGGTAGCAGTGATCACATACACCCGCTTGCCCCGCTTTTTCAGGTCCCGGAGCATTTCAATAAACTCGGCGTGAGAGGCCAGCTCTCCGTCCCGGGTGGTATCGCCGGCCAGCACCACAATATCCGTGGAAGTGTCCGCGCACAGCAAATCAAACCCGGCTTTGATCACCAGGTCGCTGTCCTTAATGACCTTTTGGCTCTTGGCCTCGGCTTTTTCGTAAGCCTTGCCCTCGGTGCCCCCCTTACGGGAGTAGTAATGCGGATCGGTGATAAATTGAATTTTCAGCGGCGCATTGCCTGCGCCATACAACTTCGCTGCCATTGCGTTCTCCTTTATTTAATCTCTGCCTTCAGCACGCCGCTGCGCACCGTGCCCGGCAGGGTAATCTCCATACAGCCGTCACTGCGCAGAGCGTAATCCAGTTCTTGCCCATCCAAGGTCAGCCGATAGTTGTGCGCATCCGACAGGGTGAGCACAAAGGCATACTGCCCATTGTCGCCGGTGTAACGGAAGTGGACCTCCGCAGAGGTGTCCGTAAGCTTCTGGCTATCCGTCCACACATCCAGCCCGCAGGTAAAGGTGCCCGGACGATAGTAGCAGTCCGCCCACACATTGATAGGCGCGGACAGGCCGCCGAAATTGTGGAACCAACCGCCGCGGCGGGTCTGAATACCAAAGCACTCATAGGTGTTGTAAGAGAAGTCCGTCTCTTCCTTCCACATATCCAGCGCCCGGCGGGCGATCTCAAAGGCAAATTCCGTCTCGCCCAGGTCAAACATGGTCTTCCACATAAAGAACTGGTGGCTCATCCACACATTGCCGTTCCAGTAGCCGTCGTCAAAATAGTAGGAGGCTGTCATATCCACCGCGCTGATGCCGGCAGCGGACCACATTTCGTCCGGGTTCTTAATATGCGCCAGCAGGCGCTCCCGCCGCTCCTCCGGGGCAGCCCCGGCAAACAGCGGATATACACCGTCCATGCCCTTGTCATAATTCTCCCCGGCGTCGGTGGTGAAAATGCCTTGATAGTTTTTGTCATCGTCATAGACGGAGTAGGCGTAATAGCCGCTCTTTTCGTCCCAGCTGTAACGGTTCAGAGCGTCGCTCATCCGCTGAATGTCTGCGTCATAAGCGGCAATGTCCTCCTCCTTGCCCATGGCGGCAGCCACCATCTTCATGATCTTGGCGGCCCGAATGGTGTGGGAAGTAGACAGGCAGGGGCACATATATTGTTTCTTATCCTGGGCGATCATGGCCACCTGGGCGGGATAATCGTCCATACCGCTGCAAGAATACCAGTAGTCGTAAGTGGTGGTCAGGCCGTTGCCGAACTTGCCGCAGGTGGAACCGGGGGTCTTGCCGCTGATATAGTCATAATACCGCTTCATCTGCGGATACAGAGCAAACAGGGGCGCCTTGTCCTCCGTGCGGTGCAACAGTTCCAAATACTGCACAAACTGGGTAGGCACCAGGGAGCCGTGGAGCAGAAACGCAAAGTCCGTATTCTCCGGCTGGGACAAATAAGTCTCTAAAATGTAGCGGCATTTCTCCGGGCTGAACTCCAGCACACCGGTGCCGATCACGCCACTGTCCCAGGTATAAAAGCTGTCCCAGCGCTTGCCGGGGGTGTAATGTACGACATTCTCGCCGTGCTTGTACACCGGATATACCAAGTTGGTCAGGAGTGTTGCCCGCAAGATCTCGGTAGACAGACTGTACTTCTGTCCCTCCCGATTGAACTGTACCGGGGTGGCCAGCGCCTTGGCGGCGGTATACAGCTGCTCGTATTCTTCGGTGGTGCGGGGTTCCACCTTGCCCTTGGACAGCACCGCATACTCTATATGCTCTGCGTGGGGGTCAATAAAGATGGAGGGCATCACCGCATTGTAATAGTAGCCCTCGTCACTTTTTTTGCGGCGGAAGGAGCGAGAAAAGGTCTCCCTTAGGTCGTCATAAGTGGGGTCGCCGTTAGACAGTCGGTTAATCAGCGCGTCCTCCAGGCTGCCACTGTCCAGTTCCCGTCGGCGGGTCTTGGGATTGTGCGTCAAGATGGAATAGCAGCCTTCCGCGTCCTTGTAAGTTAGAGTAATGCGGGTGGCGCCGTGCACCTTTTCTTCTTCAATTTGAGGCTTGGTGTCGCGCAGCACCGTGCGGGCGCTGACTTCCTGTTCCGTGCCCGGCCGGCACAGCACCAGCACATCCAGCTCCACACCGGCGCCGCCCCGGCTCTCCAGGGTCAGGGTGTCTGCGCCGTCATAGGGCAGCGCGGCAAAGGTCAGGCTGTCACTCTCCGGCAGTTCTGCCGCTACGCCGTTGACGGTAAAGGCAGCAGCACCCGGGGTCACTGTGCGATAGCGCAACAGCAAGGTAGCGCCCGTCGGTCGGAAAGACGGCAGTGTGTATACCACTTTGTCCCCGGCAGTGCAGCCGAAAGGCTCCAGCCCCAGGAAATCCACATGATAATTCTCGCACCGGTCACCCAAACCGTGGGCGTGGTAAAAGTTGCCGTCGGCGAACTCGCCCTTGTGCATACCGTCCGGGTTCTCATTATCCCAGGGGCGGGGCTTTGCATAGGTGTACTGCGTATAATCGTTGGCGTCCACCAATGCGGCATCCCCAGGCAGCTGCAAAGCACAGTGCTCCGGCGCCGGGAACTCCAGTGCGCCGAAAATATTCAGAATACAGTTTTGCGACAGGTCCGTATCGTTAACGAAGCGGCAGCGCATCAGGTAGGACTCCTCATCCAATCGGGTGTAAGACACATCGGCATAAATTTGGTCCTTCCACATCAGCTCATAGCGATAGGAATAAAAGCGAAAGTCCTCGTCACAGCTCCACAAATGGTAGCCGGACGGCACAGTCACATTGGGCACCGGGGTAGCGGAATTCCACAGGGTGGGGTGCACTACAAAATCATAGCGGGCACCTTCTGCCGCCCGATCGTCCACAATGCGGGACAGTCCCATATACTTCTTGGAATACGGTCCCCAAAGGGGCATACGGATTTGAGATTTTTTCATACGCAGTTCTCCGTTTTTTTGATTTTTTTGCAAGGATATTATCATCTTTTTGCCCGCTTTTGTCAATAGTGAACGTCTTGACAAACCAGATATAATACAGTAATATATATCTGTTAAAAATAAATTATGTTTTTGCAGAGTAACGGAGACAAGTCTATGAACATTGACGAAAATGTACAAAAGGTCATCAAGCTGCTGCTGCGCAAGTGGAAGCTGCTGATCCTGTTTATGCTCATCGGAGCGATTTTGGCTGGGGTTTATACCGCCAAATTCACCACCTTGACCTACACCTCCAGCGTGGAGTTCCTGGCTGCAGCGGTGGATCCGGCTCACGAAATCAGCGACAGCACCGGCGAGGTGGCCCGCACCAGCCAGACCAGCAAAATGAACTATGCTATGAAGATGATCGATACCTATATCGAGATCTTCAAGACCAACAAGTTCTGCGGCAAAGTGGCAGGCGAGATGAACAAAAAATACTACACCAACCTGTCTCCGGCGGATATTAAGCAATCTTTTACCATTGAGACGGTGGAGAACACAGCCATGTTTAAGCTGATCGTCACCACCACAGACCCTACCCTGTCCTACAACATCGCTCACCAAATGGAGGAGAGCGTGCCGGAGCAGATGGAGGAAACCAACAACGGCCTGGTTCAGACTACCGTGGAGGACAAGGCCATTAAGCCCAACACCGCCGAGGGCCGGGGATACTTAAAGAACTGCCTGCTGGGTGCCGTAGCGGGACTGCTGATAGCTGCCGCATACGTGATCCTGCGGGATCTGTTAGATGTGCGCATCAAGAGCGCCGAGGAGCTGAGCCAGCGCTACGATGTGCCGGTACTGGGCTCTATTCCCGCCTTTACAACCGGCAAGCGCAGTGCTGCCGGCAAGAAAAACACAAAGAAAGAGGCGAAATAAGATGGCTAAAAAAGCGAACAATCCCTTTGCCCGCACCCTGATCTCCAATGCCAACATGGATCCGGCGCAGAAGTTCCGGATTGAGGAGGCTTACAAGAGCATTCGTACCAACATTATGCTCTCCATCCTGAAAAAGGGATGCAAAACCATTGTGGTATCCTCCGGCTCCCCTGCCGAGGGCAAAACGACGACCACCATCAACCTGGCCATCTCCATTGCCCAGGCAGACCAGCGAGTGCTGCTTATTGATTGCGATCTGCGCAAACCCAAGATGCACCACTACTTTGGCGTGTCCAATGCACCGGGACTGACCAACTACATCAGTGACTCGGTAAAAAACAACGGCCCTAAGACGGACCTGTACAGCATTATTCACAGAACAGAATTTCCCAACCTATCGCTGCTGTGCGCCGGTTCCATTCCACCCAATCCGGCAGAGCTGCTGGGCAGCGAGCCCATGGCTGAGTTTTTGCTGCAGATCAGTCGGGACTATGACTATGTGATCATTGACACACCGCCGCTGAATGTGGTGTCTGACGCCCTGCCCATTATCCGGGAGTCCGACGGCGTGGTGATCGTGGTGCGTGCCAACGGCTCCACCCACCCGGAAGTGCAAAAGGTGATGGAATCCCTAGAGTTCATTGACGCCAAGGTGCTTGGCTTTATTTACAATTTTGCAGAAGATAAGCGCTCTCGCTACTCCCGCTACAAGTACGGCTATGACTATGGGTATGGCTACGGTTACGGGTATGACGCCGGCGCAGAATAAACGGACAAGGTGATGCTATGGTGATCCCCGGCTTGATCGAAATGCACTGCCACATTCTCCCCGGCGTGGATGACGGCTCCAAAGATACGGAGACCAGCGTAAAAATGCTCCGTCGCCTGGCTCAGCAAGGGGCAGAGACCGTAGTGCTTACACCCCATTATTACTCGGATTCTATTTCTCTGGCGGACTTTACCGCCCGACGGAACGCGGCTTTTGCCAACTTGCAGGCTGCTCTTCCCCCGGACGCGCCCCGGCTGCTGCTGGGTGCAGAGGTGTATGTAAGCCGCTATCTGATGAATAATGCAGACCTGACCCCCATCTGTATCACAGGCACCCGGTGCGCCCTGCTGGAGCATAACTTCGGCGACAACTTCGGCACGGAGACCCTGGATCGGATCACGGCGCTGACCTGCGACCACGGCATACGGCCTATTTTGGCGCACATTGAGCGATACAAAGCGCTGATGGATCACCCCGGTTTGATTGACGAATTGCGAGATATGGGCTGCGCCACCCAAGTAAACATCAGCGCCTTTGCAAACGCCTCCTTTGGGGTGCGGCGCAAACTGCTGAAGTATCTGGACAGCGGGCGCATTGACCTGATCGGCTCCGACTGTCACAACCTGGGCACCCGCCCGCCGGATTATGCAGACGGCGCCGCCGTGATCGTCAAAAAATTCGGTGACAGCGCCCTGCAAGCCTTAATCCAAAATGCCCACACCCTGCTGGGCTGCTGAAAGCGCATAAAAAAGCACGACTTCTTTAACAGAAGCCGTGCTTTTTCTTATGTTCATTTTACTTTGGCGGTTGCTCCAGGTTGCGCAGCAGGGCAATTTCCTCTTGGTAGCCGGACAAGTCATTGGGGGTCTCTAAGAACATGGGCAGTCCCCGCAGCGCCGGGTGGTTGACGATGCGGCGGAAGGTCTCTATACCCAAAAAGCCTTTACCGATCTGCTCGTGTCGGTCTTTATGGGAACCGCAAGGATTCTTAGAGTCGTTCAGGTGCAGTGCCCGCAATCTGTCCAGGCCGATCACCCGGTCAAACTGGGTCAGCACCCCGTCCAAATCCTCTGCCAAAGGGTACCCGCCATCGCTCACATGACAGGTATCCAGGCACACGCCGATCTTGTCTTGCAGCTGCACACCGTCTATAATGCGGCGCAACTCCTCAAAGGTGCCGCCCACCTCGCTGCCCTTACCGGCCATCGTCTCCAACAGTACAGTGGTATGCTGCTCCGGGGTCAGCAGGTCGTTCAGCGCCCGGGTGATATAGGCAATCCCGTTATCCGTCCCCTGCCCCACATGGGAACCGGGGTGAAAGTTATACAGCGTACCGGGTAGAGCCTCCAGCCGCTGCAGATCATCGGCAAACACCTCTCTGGCAAAAGTGCGGGTGCGTTCCTTATCACTGCACAAATTCATGGTATAGGGTGCATGAGCCAGCACCGTACCAAAGTCCGCAGCCTGTGCTCCCTGCAAAAAGGCAGCCACATCCGCCGGATCCTGGGCCTTTACGGCACCGCCCCGGGGATTGCGGGTAAAGAACTGAAAGGTATTGGCACCAATGGACTGTGCCTCTCGCAACATGTGGACATAGCCCTTGCTTGCACTTAAATGTGCGCCTAAAATCAACATCTCTTATCCTCGCAACAGGGTCGGACGAGCAATGTGCTGCTCCGCCTGACCGGACATAATATACCCCAGCAGATCCGCCACGCAGCCCTGGTTGCAGTGGCAGGCTTCAAACTGGCAAATCTCATGAATGGCCTTAGGCGCCTGGCCGGCACAGGCCGGCAATCCCACGGTCTTGAGCATATCCCAGTCATTATAATAATCGCCGATGGCCGCCACATGGTTCCGGTCAATGCCCAGCATATCTGCCAGCACCATAATGGCCGTACCCTTGTGGGTACCCTTTTGCAGCATCTCCATACTCCATGGAGAGGAGGCCATGAAGTTCATACCTGCCGTGTCGCTGCGGTCAATTACATAGCGCAGCCGGTTCATGGTAATGGGATTGGACCAAAAGATCACCTTCATCCATCCCTCCTTGGGCACCTTATCAATGGAGGTTACCTCGTAGTGCGCCTTATCAATATCCATGGTGCCCTGGGACAGAACGCCGTTTTTGACGACATACACATAATCGTCAAAATAAATTCCCACATCCACGCTCTTAAAGCTGTCACTGAACTTATTGATGATGTAGCGCACAAACTCGTGCCCCTCCTGCTGAATGGTGCTGCGCCAAATCATCTTCTCCTGCTGAAAGTCATAAATACCCGCGCCGTTGAGTACCACCGCCGGTTGATTGGGGGTGATACGATCGTAATTGCGCTTCAAGCTGGAGGTCAGCCGTCCGGAAGCCAAGGTAAAGTTGCCCCCCGCCTCTGTAAACGCCTGAATGGCGTCATAATTACGCCGAGGCAGCTTGCGTGCTTTGTTATTCAATGTGCCGTCAATATCTGACACCACCAGCCAATTGCTAAAATCCTTTTGACTCATACGCTCACCTTTTCTTTTCCCTGCAAGTGTGCAAAAATGATGTAAAATACGGGGGCAGCGGTGCTTCAAACCGCATTTTCGCCCCGGTTCTGGGATGTATAAAGCCAATCTCCCCAGCATGCAGGCACTGCCCGCCCAGGGAGGTGATCACACGCCGCGGTCCGTACACCGGATCTCCGGCCAACGGGTGACCGATATAGGCCATGTGCACCCGAATTTGGTGGGTGCGTCCGGTCTCCAATACACAGCGAATATGCGTAAAGTCCCCAAATCGCTCCAACACACGATAATGGGTGGTGGCCGGCTTGCTGTTCTGTTGGGTCACCGCCATTTTTTTGCGATCCTTGGGACTGCGACCGATGGGTTGGCACACCGTGCCGCTGTCTGCGGTCACGTTGCCGTACACCACCGCTTGGTACGCCCGGTGAAAACTGTGTTCCTGAATCTGGCGTGCCAAATCCACATGGGCAAAGTCGTTCTTGGCTACCATAAGCAGACCGCTGGTATCCTTGTCAATTCGATGAACGATCCCCGGTCGGATCACGCCGCCCACACCGCTAAGGGAGTCGCCACAGTAGTACAGCAGCGCATTCACCAGCGTGCCGGTATAATTCCCCGGTGCTGGGTGCACCACCATACCCTTGGGCTTGTTCACCACCAACAGGTCGTCGTCCTCGTAGACCACATCTAAGGGGATATGCTCCGGCAGCACCTCCATGGGCTTTGGCTCCGGCAGGCGCAGCTCCACCCGGGTGCCCGGGCGCAGCTTGTCTTTTTTATTTCCCGGGGCACCGTCCAGCAGTACGCCACCCTCCTCAATCACACGCGCCGCCGCCGACCGAGTCAAATCCGGACACACGGTGCTTAAAAACTTGTCCAGTCGCTCCCCTGCCGCTGTTTCGTCCACGGTAAAGGCACGCACCGGCTGCCGCTCATTTTCCGTCATGGGTCGTTCCCTTCTTGCCGTCACCGGAGCGGAACAGATCCACTGCCAGCCACAGCACAAAGCTGATGCCGCCGCAGGTCACAGCGCAGTCCGCAATATTAAACACGGCAAACTGCATAAAAGTCGGCTCAATAAAGTCAATCACATAGCCGTACAGCACCCGGTCGATCAGATTGCCCAGACCGCCGGCCACCAGCACCCCCAGGCTCCAGTAGCCCCACAGGGAGCGGCATTTGTTGCGAAACATATAAAAAAGCACACCGGCACACACCAGAGCGGTCAGCGCCACAAACACCCACCGGGCACCGCTGAACAGACTAAAGGCCATCCCGGTATTGCGGGCATAGCGCAACTGCACCGCACCGGGCAGCAAAGTAACAATCTTGCCCCCCATCAGCGCACTTTCTGCCAGTCGCTTGGTCACCTGGTCGAAAGCCACGATCAGCAGGATCATAATGGAGGCCCAAATGTGTTTTTTTCTATGCTTCATAAACTCTCCGTATATAAAAAGGCGGGGGCAGAGCAGTCGCATCTGCCCCCGTATGGGTCGTTCCTTATTTGTTCATCTCTGCCAGTGCAGCCGCACAGTGGGCGCACAGGGTGGGATGCTCTGCGTTTTGACCTACGGTCTCGTCGTACTTCCAGCAGCGCTCGCACTTTTCGCCGTCTGCCTTAGATACGGACACGCGCAGCCCCTCTACCTCGCCGGTAAAGTCGCCCTCACCGTCGGACAGTGCCACAGCGGAGGTAATGAAGATCTCCGGCAGCTGGCTCTCTACGCTCTGCAAGAAATCGTGCAGTTCGCCCGCAGCGTACAGGGTCACCTTGGCCTCCAAGGACTTACCGATGGTCTTGTCCTTACGAGCCAGCTCCAGTGCCTTCTGCACATCTTCACGAATCCGATGGATCCGATCCCACTTGGCCATAAAGTCCGCGTCCGCAGCAATGTACTCCGGCTGGGGAATATCGTTAAACAGCGGAGACCGGGGATCTCTGCCCGCTGCATGGGGCATTGCCTTCCAGATCTCGTCACAGGTAAAGGCCAAAATGGGGGTCAGCACCAAGGTCAGTGCGTCCAGCACCTTATACAATACGGTCTGGGCGGCACGGCGGGTAGCGCTGTTCGGCGCAGAAGTGTACAGCCGATCCTTGAGCACATCAAAGTAGAAGTTACTCATATCCACCACGCAGAAGTTGTGCAGCGCGTGGGCGGCGGTGTGGTACTCGTATACCTCGTACCCGCCGCGAGCGGTAGCCAGCACCTGATCCAGCTTCATCAGCGCGTATTTATCCAGCTCTTCCAACTGATCGTTGGGCACCATATCCTTGTCCGGGTCAAAGTCATACAGGTTGCCCAGGCAATAGCGAGCGGTGTTGCGGATCTTTCTGTAATTATCCGACAGCTGCTTCAAGATCTCCTTACTGATACGCACATCAGCGTGGTAATCGGAAGAAGCCACCCACAAACGCAGAATATCCGCGCCGTACTGGTTGATAATGTCCGCCGGGTCAATACCGTTGCCCAGGGACTTACTCATCTTCTTGCCCTCACCGTCTACGGTCCAGCCGTGGGTGATGATCTGCTTAAAGGGCGCAGGCTGCCCGGCGGCTACGCTGGTGAGCAAAGAGGACTGAAACCAGCCTCTGTACTGGTCGGCACCCTCCAGATACACATCTGCCGGCCACTTCAAATAAGGGCGCTGTTTAAGCACCGCTGCATGGCTGGAGCCGGAGTCGAACCACACATCCATAATGTCGCTTTCTTTGTCAAAGCCCTTTTGTGCGCCGCAGTGGGGGCACTTATAATCCTCCGGCAGGAAATATTCCGCCTCGTGGGCGAACCAGGCGTCAGAGCCTTCCTGACCAAAGATCTTAGATACCCGCAGCATCAGATCTTTATCCACGATCTCCTTGCCGCAATCTTTACAATAAAATACGGGAATGGGCACACCCCACTTACGCTGACGGGAGATGCACCAATCGGCGCGCTCCTGGATCATGGACTGCATACGGTCCTTGCCCCAGGCCGGATACCACTGCACATCCTCGGTGGCAGCCACAGCAGCCTCCTTAAAATCATCTACCGAGCAGAACCACTGGGAGGTGGCGCGGAAAATGATGGGCTTATGGCAACGCCAGCAATGGGGATACTGGTGGACGATCTTTTTCAGCGCAAACAAAGCGCCGATTTTTTCCAAATGCTCCGCAATGGGCCTGTTGGCCTCATCGGTGGTCAGCCCGGCGAACTGTCCGGCCTCCTCCGTTAGTCTGCCCTCGGCATCCACCGGTACAACGGTGGGGATCTCCGGGTACTTTTGGCACACGATAAAGTCATCCACACCGTGACCCGGTGCTGTGTGTACGCAACCGGTACCGCTCTCCAGCGTTACATGATCGCCCACAATCACCAAAGAGGTACGGTCAATAAACGGGTGCTGGGTTTTCATATACTCCAGCTCGCTGCCCTGGATCACACCCACGGTCTCATAGTCCGTGGTGCCCCGGTCCGCCATAGCGGCGTCTACCAGGTCGGTAGCCATCACATAATACTCGTCGCCGCTCTTGACCAGAGAATACTCAAAGTTGGGGCCTACGCAGATGGCCACGTTGGCCGGCAGGGTCCAGGTGGTGGTGGTCCAAATCACGAAATAGGTCTTGCTCAGGTCCGCACCCAGTGCAGTGAGCTTGCCCATATCGTCCGTTACATTGAACTTTACATAAATAGAATGGCAGGGATCCTCGCCGTACTCAATCTCCGCCTCGGCAAGGGCGGTCTTACAGTCCGGGCACCAATACACCGGCTTTAAGCCCTTGTAGATATGGCCCTGAGAAGCCATGGTAGCAAATACCTTAATCTGCTCTTCCTCAAAATCCTTGGTCAGGGTAATGTACGGGTGATCCCACTCGCCGATTACGCCCAGGCGCTTAAAGGACTCCCGCTGAATATCCACATAGCTCAGCGCGGTCTCTCGGCAAATCTTGCGCAATTCCAGATCGGAAATGTCGCTGCCGGCGCCGATGCCCGCCTGCTTTCTGGCTTTCAGCTCTGTGGGTAGGCCATGGGTATCCCAGCCGGGCACATAGGGAGATTGGAACCCGGTCATATTCTTGTAGCGCACAATAAAGTCCTTTAAGGTCTTGTTCATGGCGTGGCCGATGTGAATATCACCATTGGCGTACGGAGGTCCGTCGTGGAGCACAAACAGAGGCTTGCCCTCGTTGTGCTGCATCAACTGACGGTACTGGTCGTTTTCTTCCCATGCTTTCAAGAATTCCGGCTCCCGCTGGGGCAAAGCTGCCCGCATGGGAAAGTCGGTCTTGGGTAAATTCAGTGTTTGGTTATAATCCATGCTTCTTGTTACTCCTACTGTGTATGTAAATTATTTTTTCTTCTTAAAGAAACCGCGCAGCTTGGAAGAGCCCTCTTCCTCCTCATACTCGTCCTCGTCCGGAGCGGTCAGGGAAATGGTCTCACTGGTGCGCTCGTCGCCGCTCTTTACATGAAAATAATCCTCAAAGGGCATAGTGGCCTGGTCGTCAAACAAGGTCTTTTCCTCCTGCTGCGGGGGCACCTGCTCCAACTCCGGCTCCTCGTCGATCTCGCTGATGGTGGCGGCGTTCTCGTCCAGCGGGGTGATTTCGTCCTCGGTAAAGGCGTTCAGCGCGCTGCTGACCTCCTCCGGGCTGGCTGCGGGCGCCTGCTTCTCCTCGATCTCGTCAATGATCTGATCCACCTGATCATCGTCTGTGTCGCCCTTGGTATTCTCTGCCGACGGCGCCTGTGCCGCAGCTTCCTCCGTCGATGCGTCGACCGTCTGGCTTTGCAGTTTGTTGATCTCATCAATATTGGAGATGATCTGGTTCATCTCGCTCTCCACAGAGTCAATGTGCGCCTGATCCTCGTCCACCTGGGGCTTCAAATCCACCATATCGCCCAGGCGATCCATCTGGCTCTCATACAGGGACAGCAAGCTGTCCTTAAAGCTCTTAGACTCGCTGCGCAGCTTTTCAATCAGCTGCTCGTGATAGGCTTTTTCGCTCTTCGCCTTGCTCATCAGCTCCTCAGACAGCTGCTTGGCCTGGTTGAGCATTTCCTGAGCCACAACCTTGGCGCCGTCAATGGCGTCATTGGCCTTGGCCTCCGCCTCGGTAATAATGGACTCGGCAGCGTCCTGCTTCTCCTTGGTAAAGTTGGCGGCATAGGTGCGCGCCTCGGCCACCATCTTGTCCGCTTTTTCTTTGGCGTCCGTCACCGTCTGCTGCGCGGTGGCTGCGCTTGCGCTAAGCTTCTCCTCCGCCTTTTCCTTGGCGTCCTTGGCAATGCGATCCGCCATCTTTTGGGCGGTGATCAGTGCGGTCTTGATAGAGTCTTCTTCATTTCTGTACTCTTCAATCTTGCCGGCAAGTATTTCCATTTTGCGGTAAAGCTCTTTGTTCTCATCGTACACAGCCTGGTAAGACTCGACGATCTGGGCCAGCAGGGCATTGACCTCTTCCTTATCATATCCGCCGCTTTGCACGGTAGACAGATTTTTCTCTCGAATTTGGCTGGGTGTAATCATATTCTCTCTCCTTCTCTCCTCACATAAACATGCCGTTGTTCTCAAGCTCATCGATCAGATCGCCCATTACATCTACATTGTAAGGCGTAATGATATAGGTGCTGTTGGCTACCCGCTTGATCTGGCCGTTGTTGGCATACGCCACGCCGCTGAGGAAATCCAGCAGTCTGCGTGCAATATCTCGGTTGGTGCTCTCCAAATTCAACACCACCGTACGCTTGGCATTCAAATTGTCGCCGATGGAGGCAGCCTCTTCAAACCGCTCCGGCTTCACCAGCACCACCTGCAACTGGGTGGTGGTGTGGATATTGACCACCTTATCGTCCCGTCCTCTGCTGCGAGGGCGTTCCTGGCGCTCCGGCTTAGGCGCCCGCTCGTGCCGGGGGCGCTCCTGTCGCTCTGCCCGCTCCGGGGCAGCCAGACCGTAGTCCCGGTTGTCATCGTCATAGTAATCGTCAAAATCATCATCATTCTCGGTAATGATCTCTTTGAACTTATCCAGTAAACCCATATTCGCCTCTCCTTAACGGTATTGTCTGGCGCCGAAGATGGCAGAGCCGACACGCACCAGTGTGGAACCCTCGGCAATGGCGGCCTCAAAATCGCCACTCATACCCATAGACAAAATATCCATGTCTATATTATGGTGTTTTTTGTCTTTAATGTCAATGAAAGATTGATGCATTGTCTCAAAATATTTGCGCACCTGTGTCTCCGTCTCACAAATGGGGGGAATACACATCAAGCCCTTGATCTGCAAACCGGGCAACTGGGCCGCTTCTTCCAGCAGCTCCGGCAATGCCTCGATCATAATGCCGCTTTTGCTTTCCTCCCGGCCAATGTTTACCTCCACCAATACATTGGTGGTTACATCGTGCTTCACGGATTGCTTGGAAATCTCCTGGGCCAGCTTCATAGAATCCACCGACTGGATCATATCCACCTGACCCACAATATACTTAACCTTATTGGTCTGAAGTCGACCGATCAGGTGTTTTTCCACCCCATCCAAGTGCAACGCATCCCGCTTGCCCAGGTATTCCTGCACCCGATTCTCGCCGATCAAATCGGCGCCCAGATCCAGCGCCCGGTTAATGTACACCGGCTCCACGGTCTTGGTCACTGCCATCAGGCGAACCTCTCGGGGATCGCGGCCGCTTTTGACGGCGCCCTCCTGCACCCGATCTAAGACCCGCTTCCAGTTCTCCTCAACGGCTTGCAGCCGTGCCGGATCAGGTATAAACTTTTCCATTATAAAGATCCTTCCCTTCTGTGATGATCTCGTCATAAAGGCGAATACCGTCTTTATTCTGGGCGTCATACGCCAGTATTACATAATCCTTGCCGGAATACAGCACCGTGGCAGGACGGAATTTCACCTGTCCGGCCACCAGCACATACACGCCCTTTTTACCGTCGCTTACATGCACGGCGGCAGCGGGGGCCTTGATCCCGGTATAGGAAGCTGTGCGAATTTCTATATCCTCCGCCCGATAGGCGGCAATATCCGAGTCCATATTCTCACATTGGAGCACCAGAACCGTTTGCGTGGCGCCGGGCTTGGTGTCCGCGCCGCTGACCACGGTGCAGGAAAGTACCCGGTCGCTGTCCTTAATAGCCACATCCAGTCGCGTGCCGTTTTGCACCTTTTGCAGGTCCGCCACATCTGCCTTGCACACAAAGTACCAAGCATAGCTGGTGATCACCTTGCCTAAGGCGCCGGTGTCGCCCTTGGCGCTCTCGGCAGTCTTTAAGGCTTTATCTAAATCGGCAGCGGTCATCTCCGTCACCTGATCATAATCAAAAACGCTCTCGCACCCATCCGTGTAGCCGGAGAAAACGCCGCTTACCGCCGCAGTCACGGAGCCAATGGGCTCTGCAGTGCCCAGACCGTCCATTTGGCTTTGCAAATCCTTTTTCAGCGCCGCAAAGTCAATGCTGGTGCCGATCATCATCTGGCGGCGCGTAAAGGTGTCGTTCATCTCCTGCGCCGCGGTACTTGCCCCGGTCAGATCCGATTGGGCCAGCGCCCGTATGTAATCATTTACATTCTGCACCGCCTCATTGTCCACGGCGGTAATATCCGTGGCAGTGGCGGTACTCTTATTTTCCATATCCCGGTAGTGCTGTAACTTCTCCTTTAAGGCGGTGCGCTGGCTGTACGCCTTAGCGTCCGCCTCAGACTGAAAGCGCAGAGCCACCTTGCCGTCCTTGGCAATCTTCTCGCCGTCGGCAACGCATTGCACCGTCACGCCGCCGGGGCCGCTAACCGTGTGCTCCTCTCGCACCGCCAGTGCCGTGGTCTCAATGGTACGGTACACGGTGGTCTCCTTGGCGGTGTAGGTTTGCAGCCGCACATGGGTAGCAGTATAGCACTCATACACCACCACAGACAAAATCAGCAGCGCCACAATGCCGATGGCCCAGTTCTCCTTGGCGGTGCGACTGAGCTTTTTACGGCTTTTATGCTCTTTTTCCTTTGTCTTTGCCATAAAGAAAATCCTCTGCCTGCGCCGTCGCTACGGCGATCAGACGCTCTGTATCCATGGTATCCGGCTCCAGCACCACAGTGCCCTGCCGGCGCTTAAACCAAGTGATCTGGCGCTTGGCGTAGCGGCGGGTCTCCTGCTTGAGCCGTTCTACCGCCGTCTCCAGCGGCTCGCTGCCCTCCAAATACGGCAGCAGCTCCTTGTGCCCAATGGCCTGCCGTGCCGTAGGACCGCAAGCGGCATAGGCCTGCCGTGCTTCCTCCACCAATCCGGCGGCCAGCATGGCGTCCACCCGGGCATTGATCCGATCATACAGCACCTGCCGATCCCGGTAGCGGAGCACAAAATACAGTGCCTCATAAGGGCTGTCCTCCCGGCGGGAGGCTGCATTCTGGGCCGTTTTGGTCACACCGGCATAGTACAGCTCCAGGGCACGCACCACCCGGTTTTTGTTATTAGGATGTATTTCTGCCGCAGCCGTGGGATCCACCTGCTGCAAGGTACGGTACAACGCTGTGCCGTCCTTTGCCAGCAGCTCCCGGCGCAGGTCCGGGTTCGTCTGCACATGGGCAAACTGAATGTGGTCAATAAAGCTGTCAATAAACAGCCCGGTGCCGCCAACCAAAATGGGCACCTTACCCCGGGCGGCAATATCCGCCACCGTCTCCGCTGCCAGGTTGCAATACTGAGCCACGCTAAAAGGCGTGTCCGGGGGCAGAATCTCTGCCAAATGGTGCACCGCTGCCTGCCGCTCCGCTGCCGTAGGCGCCGCAGTGGCAATGGGCATTCCGGTATAGATCTGCATAGAGTCGGCACACACGATCTCGCCGTCCAGCCGCCGAGCCAGGGCAATGCCCAAACCGGTTTTGCCGGAGGCGGTGGGGCCGGCCACCACAAGTACCTTTGTCTTCATATTCACGCCCTGCCGAACTGTCTTTCGATCTCGTACCGGCTAACCTTGATCATCACCGGCCGCCCATGGGGGCAGTAGCGAATATCCGGCATGGACAGCAGCTTCTCAACAAACAGGCGCTGCTCCGCCGGGCTGGTCACATCACCGGCCTTGACCGCTGCGCGGCAAGCGGTGGAATGGAAGATCCAGTCCAACTTTTCCGGCTCAATGTCCGTTTTGTGCTCCAGCAGCTTCTCTGCGATCTCGCAGATCAGGTCGGCAATATTTGCCCCGTCCAGCATAGCGGGCACCGATCGCACCAACACCGCATCCGTGCCAAAGATCTCCACCTCAAAGCCGCCTTTTTGCAGCAAATCCAGATGTTCCTCCACGGCGGACAGCTCCGCTTTATTCAGGCGCACGGTCACCGGCGCCAGCAGCAACTGGCTGTGGACCTCCGCGTTCCGGCGCAGGGCTTCAAAATTCATCCGCTCGTGGGCGGCGTGCTTGTCAATATAATATAAATTATTTTCTATCTCTACAAGTATATAGGTCTTAAAGGCTTCGCCCACTACACGGAAGGCCGGAGCCTTCCGGTCCTCGTCCACCACCTGCACCGTGGGGGCAGGTGCTGTCTCCGCAGAAGACGGTGCAGACGCTGCCGACTCTGCGCTCTCATGCGTAGGTACTGCCGGGGGCGCTTGGACGGGCACTTCCTGCTCACGCTGTACCACCGGCGCAGCCTGGGGTTCCAAGGCGTTTGTTTCGGTCACTTTTACAGGTGCCGGCTCTTGCGCCGTCGGCGCTGTGCTTTGCTCTGCCGCCCGCTGCACCGGGATCTGCCCCTGGGGCGCGGTACGGTACGGCACACCTGCCTGCGCCGTCTGCCAAAAGTCCGTGCGGGGCGCTGTTTGCAGCACCGTTTGCACGCTCTCTTCCTTTTTGCGGAAAAAGTCGATCTTGGCGCTGCGACTGCCTGCCGGCGGGTACGCGCGTCCCACCTCGTCCGCTGCGGGGGTGCCGCCAAGGGTCGCTTCCTTTACACTGTCGCCGGTCTCAATCGCGGTCTTGACCCCATAATACACCAGATCAAACACCGGCTTTTCGTTGGCAAAGCGCACCTCAATCTTAGCCGGGTGCACATTCACGTCCACCAGCGCCGCGTTGACGGTCATATTCAGCACGCAGGCGGGAAAGCGCCCCACCATAATGCTGTTTTTATACGCCTGCTCCAGCGCCGCCAAGGCGGTCTTAGACTTCACCAGGCGACCGTTTATGAAAAAATACTGCATGGCCCGGCTTTTGCGGGAGGCGTGGGGGCTGGACACATAGCCCTCCAGCTCCATACCGTTATAGCTGTAATGCACCGGAATCAGCGACTGGGTCAGTTCCCGGCCAAACACGGAGTACACTGTGCTCTTTAAGTCCTTGTTGCCGGGAGTCACCAGGGTCTGCTTGCCGTCCCGGATCAGGCGAAAGGCGATCTCCGGGTGGCTCAGCGCCACCGCGTCCAGCACACCGGCCACCGCGTTGCCCTCGGTCACATCTTTCTTTAAGAATTTCATGCGCGCAGGCGTGTTAAAGAACAGATCCCGCACCACCACCGTGGTGCCCACCGGACAACCGGCGTCGTCGCAGCTTTGTTCCTGGCCGCCGGCGATCACATAGCGGGTGCCCACCTGCTCCTCTGCTGTGCGGGTAAGCAGTTCCACCTGCGCCACTGCGCCGATGGAAGCCATGGCCTCGCCCCGAAAGCCCAGGGTGCCGATGGCGTTCAAGTCCTCCTCGGTTGCGATCTTGGAGGTGGCATGGCTGATAAATACCTTGGGCACATCCGCCCTTGCGATACCACAGCCGTCGTCCGTAATGCGCATATAGGTAGAGCCGCCGTGCTGGATCTCCACCGTTACGCGGGTGGCTCCGGCGTCAATGGAATTCTCCACCATTTCTTTAATTGCAGAGGCGGGGCGTTCCACCACCTCGCCGGCTGCAATCAGCTGGTACACGGACTTGGGTAAAATATGAATTTGCGGCATGGAACCACCGCCCTTTCTGTAATGAAATCCGTTTTTAGCTAAGCTCCTGGGCCTTTTTGCGCAGGTTATCCAGGGTCTGCATAGCCTCAATCGGAGTCAAAGTGTTAATGTCTACGGTCTTTAGAATTTCCAAAATCTCGTTGGTGCCGTTGGCGGTGAAATTGTACTGAATTTCCTCCTCCGGCTCCTCCTCTATGGCTTCCTCCGCCTTAAACTCGATGGGCACGCTGTTCTGCTCCAGCTCCTTGAGGATCACCTTGGCGCGGCGCACCACCTTGTCCGGCACACCGGCCAGCTTGGCCACTTCAATACCAAAGCTCTGATCCGCGCCGCCCCGCACGATCCGCCGCAGGAAAGTAATATCGTCTCCCCGCTTCTTCACCGCTACGGAGTAGTTGCGCACGCCGTCTACCAGCCCCTCCATGGCGGTCAGCTCATGGTAATGGGTGGCAAACAGCGTCTTGGCGCCCAGAGTCTTGCGCTTGCACACATATTCCAGCACCGCCCGGGCAATGCTCATACCGTCAAAGGTGGAGGTGCCCCGACCGATCTCGTCTAAGATAATCAGGCTGTTTTGGGTGGCGTCTTTCAAAATGGTGGCCACCTCGTTCATCTCCACCATAAAGGTGGACTGGCCGGTAGCCAGGTCGTCAGACGCGCCCACCCGAGTAAAGATGGCGTCTACCACGCCAATGTGCGCCTGCCGCGCCGGTACAAAGGAGCCGATCTGCGCCAACAAGGTAATCAGCGCGATCTGGCGCATATAGGTGGACTTACCTGCCATATTGGGGCCGGTGATAATGTGGCACCGGTCGTCCTGCAAGTCCAGGTATGTATCGTTGGGAACGAAGGGCCCGCTGTCCAGCAGCGCCTCCACCACCGGGTGGCGGCCGTCCTTGATCGCGATCACGCCATCCCCTTCTACCTGGGGACAGGTGTAGTTATGCTCTGCCGCCACATGGGCCAGGGAACACAGCACATCCAGCCGGGCCAGCGCCTTGGCGGTCACTTGCAGCCGCTGGATCTGACCGGCGATCTCCTCTCGCAGAGCGCAGAACAGCTGGTACTCCAGCGCCACCTCCCGATCCTTGGCGCCTAAGATCTTGCCCTCCAGCTCTTTCAGCTCCTGGGTTATGTAGCGCTCGCAGTTGGCTAAGGTCTGCTTGCGGATGTAGGTCTCCGGCACCTGATCCCGGTACGCGTTGGACACCTCAATATAGTAACCGAATACCCGGTTGTAGCCCACTTTCAGTTTGGGGATACCGGTTTCTTCCCGCTGCTGCGCTTCAATGGAGGCAATCACGCCGGTGCCGTCGGTCATAATGGCCTTTAGGCTGTCAATCTCTTCGTTATAGCCTGCTCTGATAAACCCGCCTTCGCGGATAGAAAAGGGCGGCTCCTCCACGATTGCCCGGCGAATTTCCTCTGCCACATCGGTGAGCAGGTCAATATCGCTTTCAATTTCCCGCAGCATGGCAGTGTTGCAGTCTGCCAAAGCAGTCTTAATCTCCGGCAGGACGGAAATAGTGCTCTCCAGCGCCCGCAATTCCTTGGCATTGGCAGTGCCGTACACAATGCGGGTCATCAGCCGCTCAATGTCGTTAACACCCACCAGCGCCTGGCGTACCGTGTCTCGTAGCATCGGGCAGTCAAACAATTCGCCCACCGCATTTTGGCGACGGAGGATTTGGCTGACGCTCAGCAGCGGCCGCTCCACCCAGGCACGAATCATCCGCTTGCCCATGGCAGTCTTGGTCTTATCGATCACCCACAGCAGCGAATGCTTCTTGTCGCCGGTCATCATGGAGCGGGTCAGCTCCAAGTTGCGCCGGGCGCTGATGTCCAGGTGCATAAACCGCTCGCTGTCGTAGAACTCCACTTCCGACGGAGTCTCGATCTCGTCTTTCTTCTGCGTATTTTTCAGATAAGCGATCACCGCGCCCAGGGCACACACCGTCTCGCGGCTGTGACCCAGGTCCAGTGCGGCGATCTCATCCTTCTTTAAGGTCTCTATAATTTCCTGGGAGCAGGCGTCAAAATCAAACAGCGCCGCCTCCGGGTACTCGGCGGACGCCTCCAGCCGAGCAGTCACGAACTGCACCACATGGCCATAATCGGCAGCGGTGCCTCCAAAAATCACCTCTCTGGGAGAATAGGTGGACAGCTGATTGATCACCTTGCTCTCCACATCCTCGCCGGTAGCCAGAGTCACATGAAACTCGCCGGTTGACACATCCGCAAAGCAAAGCCCGGCGCCGTTCTCGCTGCCAAACACACTGCACAGGTAGTTGTTGACGCCGTCCTCCAGCATATTGCCCTCGATTACCGTACCGGGGGTGATGATTCTTATAACCTCTCTTTTAACGATGCCCTTGGCCAGCGCCGGATCCTCCATCTGCTCACAGATGGCCACCTTGTAGCCCCGGCTCACCAGCTTGGCGATATAGCTGTCTGCGCTGTGAAAGGGCACGCCGCACATAGGTGCCCGCTCCTCCTGGCCGCAGTCCCGACCGGTGAGCACCAAATCCAGCTCCTTGCTGGCAATCTTGGCATCATCAAAAAACATTTCATAAAAATCGCCCAGACGGAAGAACAAAATCACATCCGCATAGTCCTTCTTGATCTGAAAATACTGATCCATCATAGGGCTGATCTTTGCCTTTGCCATATTCCACTCGTCCTCCTCTCTGCAAAAAATGCTGCGAGCGACCACGCCGCCCGCAGCCGGTTTACACCTTAGTGGCAGCCGCCGCAGGTGCAGCAATCGTGGGTGCAGCCACCCTCCTGCTGCTGGGGCAGCTCACAGGTCTCCGGGTCCTGACCGTCAAAGAACAGGCCCATCATACCGCTGATGTACTGTGCCATCTCCTCCATGGCGGAAGCAGCGGCAGAATACTTCTGCATATTTTCGCTCTCCATAATCTCACCATAGAGTTTCTGATAATCGGCCTGCAGGCTCTCAATGCGATCCTTGTCTGCATCGTTTGCCTTCTCGGCCTCCTGCTGATACTTCAGGGAGATCAGCTGCAGCTCCTGCATCTGCTGCTGCAGCTTCTCGTCGCCGTCATTGGCCTTAGCTGCGGCCTGGAGGGCTGCAAAGCGCTCGTCCTTTTGAATTTCTTTGCCCAGTTCTCTGAGTGCGGATTCCAAACTCATAAATTTAATTCCTTTCCAGTTCTCCCCGCAACACATAAGTGAGCGGTTCTATAACTTTTACATTTTGGAAGGAGCCGATCAGGCTGTCGTCCCCTTCAAATTCTATAATCAGGTTCCCGTCCGTGCGGGCGGCAACATAATTATCGCCTAACTTGCCTTTGCCGCTGACAAAGCACTTAAAAGTCTCGCCCCGGTGCAGCTGCATTTGCTCTGCGGAGATCTGCTCTTGCAGAGCCAGCAGCTCCGCCATCCAGCGGGCTTTTTCCTTATGGGACACCGGATCGTCCATCTTGGCCGCCGGGGTGCCCTCTCTGGGCGAGTAGATGAAAGTAAAGAGTGAGGTGGCCCCCACCGCTTTGACCAACGATAAAGTATCTTGAAACTCCTCATAAGTCTCGCCCGGGAAGCCCACGATCACATCGCTGGTGATGGAAAGGGCGCTGCCCATCTTGGCCTTAGCGTAGTGCACCAGCTCTAAATACTGTTTGGCGGTGTAGCCCCGGTTCATGGCTTTCAGCACCCGGTCATTGCCGCACTGGAAGGGCAGGTGCAGGTGCTTGGCTACCTTTGGACATTCGGCCATGGTGTCCAACAGTTCTTTGGTACAGTCCTTGGGGTGGCTGGTCATAAAGCGAATGCGAAAATCGCCGGGCAGGTCGTTCATCTGCCGTAGCAGTTGGGAAAAGGTAACTCGTGGGGTCAGATCTTTGCCGTAGCTGTTCACATTCTGCCCCAGGAGCGTGATCTCTTTATACCCGTCGGCGATCAGCTGCTTGGCCTCTGCCAGCACATCGCACGCCTGTCGAGAGCGCTCCCGCCCCCGCACATACGGCACGATGCAGTAAGTGCAAAAGTTGTTGCAGCCGTACATAATGGGCAGCCACGCCCGCCGCTGATCGTCCCGCACTACCGGCACGCCCTCGGCAATCACGCCGTCCATATCCGGCAGTTCAAACACCCGCTTTTTGCGGGTTAAGGTGCGCAGCAGCAGCTCCGGCAGCCGGTGCACCACATGGGTACCGAACACCAGGTCCACAAAAGGAAAGGACTGCTTGATGCGCTCGGCAATGTGTTGTTGCTGCATCATACAGCCGCACAGGGCGATCACCGTGTCCGGATGCTCCGCCTTATAGGACTTGAGCGCCCCCACGTTGCCAAACACCCGATCCTCTGCGTGTTCCCGCACGGCGCAGGTGTTAAAGAGAATAAACTGTGCGTTGTGCCGATCGTCGGTAAACGCGTAGCCCATATCCGCCAGCATACCCTTAATATGTTCGCTGTCCGCCACATTCTGTTGGCAGCCGTAGGTGATCACACAGGCCAGGGGCTTGTCCGTATAGCGGCTTTGCAGCACCGCCTGCACCTTGGCAGCGTTCTCTCTTTGGGCGTCCAGTTCTTCTTTGCTGATGGTCTTGGTATTGATCAAGGGTACTTCCTCCGACATTGGCTTACAAAAGCCCATTTCAGGCTCCTGCACATTATAGCATTATAACAAATTCCGCGCCACGGTTCAATATATATAATATATAATATTTATTAAAAATAAGTGAATTTTTGTTCACCTTGCACCCTGCCATTGCTTTTGACGGCAAAAAGTGGTAAAATCCATACTTGTGTGCCGTGAATCGGCACTGAAAGAAGCAATTTGACGAGGTGATCTTATGCTGCACCAGCGCGGCGCCGGTGTGCTTATGCACATCAGCTCCCTGCCCTCCCCTTATGGGATCGGCGTGTTTGACCGGCACGCCCGAGACTTTATCGACCGTATTGCGGACATGGGCTTTACCTACTGGCAGGTGCTGCCCTTTAATCCGATTGACGGAGCCGGAAGCCCCTATTGCTCCCCCTCCGCTTTTGCCGGCAACTACTTGTTTATCGACCCGCAGGGATTGCAGGATATGGGCCTGGCGACGGCGGAAGAAGTGGCGGCCAACCATTACGACGGCACGCCGTACACGGCGGACTTTGCCTTTGCCGGTGAACGCCGACTGGCGCTGCTGGAGCAGGCTTTTTTGCGCATAGACGATACCCTGGCGGTCAAGATCAAGGCTTTTGAGGTGGAGAACCCATGGCTGACGGATTACAGCGTATTTATGGCGGTAAAAGAGGCAGAGGGCGGCAAGCCCTGGTGGCAGTGGAGCGACCGCCACGCCCATTACCACACCTGTATTCAGGACATATATGCCTATGAGAGCCGAGCGGCGTTTTGGAAATTTGTGCAGTACATTTTCTACCAGCAATGGGGTAATATCAAGGCCTACGCCAACGAAAAAGGCGTGGCTGTCTTGGGAGATATGCCCATTTATGTAGCCATGGACAGCGCCGATGTGTGGTCCGGTCTGCCCCTGTTTCTCATTGACGAAAAAACCTTAAAGCCGGAGAAAGTGGCCGGTGTGCCGCCGGATTACTTTAGCGAGAACGGCCAGCTGTGGGGCAATCCCCTGTACGACTGGGCGGCTATGGAAAAGGACGGCTACGGCTGGTGGCTTTCTCGCCTGGGTCACGCGCTGACCACCTATGACGCGGTACGCATTGACCACTTCCGCGCCTTTGCCAGCTACTGGGCGGTGGACGCCCAGGCAGAGACTGCCAAGGTGGGCCAGTGGCTGCCCGGACCGGGGATGAAGCTGTTTGACAAGGTGTTTGAGGTGTACCCGAACGCCCCCATTATTGCCGAGGACCTGGGGGTGTTTGGAGAGGATGTGGTGCAGCTGCTTGCTGACACCGGCTTCCCCGGTATGAAAGTGGTGCAATTTGGCTTTGACCCCAACGGTGACAGCAGCCACATGCCCCATAACGCAGAGAAAAACAGTATCAATTATGTGGGCACGCACGACAACAACACCCTGCTGGGCTGGCTGTGGGAGGCCGGTGAAGCAGAGCGCCGCTTTGCCCTGGACTATGCCGGCTTTACCGGCGACAACTGGGGCGACGGCGGCTACCAAAGCCCCGCCTGCCGCAAAATTATAGAAACGGTGTGGCGCAGCGCCTCCAATGTGGTGATCATCGCCTTGCAGGATATGTGCGGTTTTGGCAGCGACGCGCGAATGAACACCCCCGGCGTGCCGGAGAAGAACTGGCGCTTTCGCACTACAAAAGACACCATCGCCAACATAGACGGCGCCTATTTCCGCCGAATCAACAACCTGTTCCGCCGCACCTACCCGGTTTTTGAAAAATAACAGGGTCAAAAAAACATCTCCTTCATAGTATGTTACTGAAGCACTGCGGGGCGCCGGGCGCCCGGTGTGCAATAACCTATGAAGGAGTTTTGTTATGCCCGATTCGATCATTGATACCGGCGAAAAACGCATTAACGAGGCGGTGTGCATTGACACCAAGCGCATTTACGACAGCTGCGTAAGCAAGGACTGCCTGGAGGACCTGCGGGTCACCTTTTATGCCCCGGCGCAAATGCTGGTAGACAACGCGGTCACCGTCAAGTGCCGGGACTGCACCATTGAGGCTGTAAGCATTGATGTGGACGAAGTGCCCTTTGACAACGGCTTTTACAGCGTGGATGTTACTTACTACTTTAAGCTGACCTTTGACTGCTACTCGGCGCCCTGCACGGTGCCTATGGTAGCCACCGGCTACACCAGCTTTAACAAAAAGTGCATTCTCTACGGCAGCAGCGGCAATGTGAAGGTCTTTGTCAGCAACGTGTCCGCGGAGGCGCTGGACTGCCCGGAGGCCCCCCAGTACACCAACCCCTCTGCCAAGGTGCAGGCGGTGGATCCGGTGGTTCTGTCTATGGATGTGGTATGCAGCTGCGACTGCCGCGTGCCCTGCCTAACCTCCATGCCCAAGTCCATTACTTCCACCCTGGACAACAGCACTCTGCCGGAGCGCCCGGCCAAGGCTGTGCTGGTGACCCTGGGCCTCTTTTCCATCATCCAGATGGAGCGGGATGTGCAGATGACCATTCCCGCCTATGACTACTGCATTCCGGAGCGGGAGTGCAACTGCAACACCGCCAACCCCTGCGAGACCTTCGCCGGCATTGACTTTCCGGTGGATGAGTTCTTCCCCAGGGACAAAGAGGACTGCTGCCCCTGCTGCCCGGACAGTGGCAACACCGGCACCAATACCGCCGGCAATCGTAACAATCGCTAAGATCCAAAAAAGCACCGCTGACGGTCCCCCGTCGGCGGTGTTTTTTTCGTATTTTCATTGTTCGTCAAACAAGAAGTTCGCCCGATCTTGATACTTGCCGTTTTTGAATGTAATTTCGTAACTCACCCGATTCGACCGCAGGCGCCATTCCAAGACGGTCACGGTATCGCCGTTTTTGCTCGGTTCCACACCATAACAGCTGACCGTAGACAGCGGCGCGATTTTCAAGCATTCTTCCAAGGTCAGTTCCGGCGCCCGGTCATACAGACTTTTGGCCTGATCCATAGACAAAGGGCAATCAAATTCCGTATTCACCAGGCACTTGCGTTCGTATATGCCATCCTGATCCGTATCTTCCAGAATCACATGATACGGTACGCCCTCGTAAACGGTCTCTTCATTTGCAGCCAAGCCCGCCTCATAATCCGCCGGTGTATTTTCAGACCGCACCGGCAGTTGGGTTTTGTCCAAAACTTCCATGGCCTGCTGTAAGGGCTTGGATTCCACACCTTGGCGCGCCCGCTCCCGCATAAGTGCATCTACGCCGTTGGACACGCCCAGCGACACCGCCGCACAAACAGTCAGAGCCACTAAAATGCGCCCGATCACCGGCATACGGCGGAAAATGCCCTGCTGCAACGTTTGGCTGTTGACCCGATGGATTTTGCCGGCACAGATAAAATCCACCACGGCCAGTACCAACGGCAGAAAAGACAAAACGAGCTGCACATTGTACATCCAGTCCATATTCCAACCCCTCCACTGGGAGAAATATAGCCAAGGCGACACACCCTCAAGTGCAAAATCCAACAAAAACGGCGTGTCCATAGCTAAAGCAGCCGGTATATCCAAAGTCAGACAAAACAGTAGGGTGAACAAAGTGTACCATAAAAAATACTGCGTAATGCTACTAACAACACAAAACAGACCGTGCCCAATCAGCAGCACCGGATCCTTGCACTTCCACGCCCAGCGAAAGGCCAGGGTGGTGGCTGCCAAAACAGCCAGCACATTGACAAACAGCAGGGTATGGACCAGCCAGTCCGGCATAATATGATACAAGGAATCCGACCACTGATTGCAAAACCCATATAGCACAGACAGCAACACGCACGCCGCCAGAGCAGAAAAGCCCAGCACACGCCCGGGCAAGTTGCGGTGCAGGCGGCCCAGTTCCCGAGCCATCTTCTCCGGCGCGCCCATACGGCTCATTGCCATATTCTCCGCCTTTTTCCTCTCATATCCGGCGTCTGTATAGAAGCTGATTTCGTCCTCTATATGATCCTCCAACTCCCGCTGCACCTGGGCTTTGGTATACGGGTTGGAGACCAACAGCAGCGCCTTGCGCAAATACTCTTCTTTTTTCATGCCCCACCTCTATGCAAACTCCAATACCCGGGTCACATCCCGCGTGTAAGACAAAAACTCCTCTTTTTTGGCAACAAATTGGCGGCGGCCTTTGTCCGTTAAGTGATAATACTTACGGCGGCGGCCGTCCACCGTGCGCCAATCGCTCTTTAGGCACCCCTCCTGCTCCAATGCGTGGAGAATAGGATACAAAGTCCCCTCGCTCATTTGAAACACATTTTCGCTGCGAACCTCCAATTCCCGGATAATCCGATAGCCGTACAAATCCTTTCCGTCCAACACGCTCATCACCAATAGCGGCGTGCCGCCCTTGAGCAGTTCTTTACTGTAACGCATCACGCACCTCCTAAAATCAATACCTTGGATTACAATGTATCTCTCACAGCTACATCGTAACACAAGGTATCGATTTTGTCAACAAAAAATACCACCCTGTAAAAGAGTGGTATTTTTACGGTGGGGGTAAGCCCCGTCCTACGATCTTTTGCCTCTGATCGTCTTTACACCTTTTCCATTCGGGCAAAGTTGGCCATCAATTTCTTGGTACCCGCACGGTCAAAGGCCACCTCCAAAAGGGTATCGTTGCCCATGGGCTGGGTAGACAGCACCACGCCGGTGCCAAAGGTCTTGTGGCGCACCGTATCGCCTACGGCGTAAGTCACGCCGGTAGCTGCCGGAGCGGCCTTGGCGGTCTTGGCGCCGCCGAACTTGTGGGCATAGCTGCTCTTTTGGGTCTGCTGTCCCACCTTGGCGCCGGTAAAGCCCGCGTGGCTGCGGAAGGACTGAACGGTCACATCCTCCGTCACCTGCTCCGGGATCTCCCGCAAAAAGCGGGAGGGCATATTCCGGTTGGTGGTGCCGTAAAGCATACGCTGGCGAGCGTTGACCAAATAGAGCTTTTCCCTGGCGCGGGTAATGCCCACATAGGCCAGGCGGCGCTCCTCCTCCAGCTCCTCCTCGCTGTACATAGCCTGGCTGCCGGGGAAGATACCCTCCTCCATACCGGGGATAAACACCACCGGAAATTCCAGGCCCTTGGCGGAGTGCAGGGTCATCAGCACCACAGAGTCTTCATCGTCGTTATAGGAGTCAATGTCGGACACCAGCGCCACATCCTCCAAAAAGTCGGACAGCTCAAAGTCCTCGTTCTCCTCCTGGTATTTAATGAACATGGAGGAAAGCTCCTTGATATTGTTCAGCCGATCCTCGTACTTCTCCGGGTCGTCCTCCTGGAGATAGTCCGTGTACTTGGTCTTTTCCAAAATCTCCTGGAGCAAGTCGCTCAGGAGCATACCGTCCTCCAGGCAACGCTGGAAGTATGTAATCTGGGCGGCAAAATCCCTTAATTTTTGAGCACTACGGGCAGTTTTTTGGAACTCGTCTGCTCGCTGGCACACCTCAAAAGCAGAGATACCCAGTCCGGTGGCGATCTCCGTAATATGGCTAACCATGGTGGCGCCGATCCCCCGCTTAGGCACATTGATAATGCGCTGCAAGCGCACCGTGTCCGCCGGGTTGTTAATGAGCGCAAAGTAGGCGGTCATATCCTTAATTTCCTTGCGGTCAAAGAAGCGGTTGCCGCCAATGACCTTGTGGGGAATACCGCTTTTCGTCAGGGCAATTTCAATATTCCGGGACTGGGCGTTCATTCTGTACAGGACTGCGTGGTCGCTCATTTTGCGCCCGGCCTTTACATTCTTCAGAATCTCCTCCACAATAAAGGAGGACTCGTCCGCCTCGTTCTGGGCAGTATTCAGAATGATCTTGCTACCGGCGCCTGCGTCCGTCCACAGGCGCTTGCCCTTTCGATTTTTATTATTGGCGATCACCGCGTTGGCGCCGTCCAAAATATTCTGGGTGGAGCGGTAGTTCTGCTCCAGGCGAATCACTGTGGCGTTCTTATAATGCTGCTCAAAGGACAAAATATTCTCAATGGTGGCGCCACGGAAGCGGTAAATGGACTGGTCGTCATCACCGACCACGCAAATGTTCTTAAACTTGTCCGCCAGCAGCGAGGTGAGCACATACTGGGCGTGGTTGGTGTCCTGGTACTCGTCCACCATCACATAGCGGAACTGGTTTTGGTACAGCTCCAGCACATCGTCATTCTCTCGCAGCAGCTGCACGGTGTTGTAGATCATATCGTCAAAGTCCATAGCGTCCGCCGCTAGCAGCTCCTTTTGATAGAGCGCATAGCACTCGGCGATCTTGCCCTTACGGAAGTCCGCACCCACAGTAGCCCGGTACTCCTGGGGGCCGATCAGCGCGTCCTTGGCGTTGCTGATCTCCGACAAAATGGCCCTGTGGTTCAGAAACTTGTCGTCAATGCCCAGCTGGCGCTGGCACTGCTTCATCACCCGCTTGCTGTCGTCCGTGTCATAAATGGTAAAGTGGTTGGTATAGCCCAGCCGATCCCCAAACCGGCGCAAGATCCGCGCGCAGCAGGAGTGGAAGGTGTGGGCCCAAATGGACTCCGCCTCCGGGCCGATGGCGTCTGCCAGTCGCTGGCGGATCTCCCCCGCCGCCTTATTGGTAAAGGTAATGGCCAGCACCTGCCAAGGCAGGGCGTAGCCGTCGGCAATAATATGCTGCACCCGGTTAACCAGCACGGTGGTCTTGCCGCTGCCGGCCCCGGCCAGGATCAGCAAGGGACCCTCGGTGTGCTGCACCGCCTGCTGCTGCATTTGGTTAAGTGCCATTGGTGTTCCTCCGTCTACAAAAGAATTACAAACAAAAAGGGCGCAAAATCCGGCAGGCTAGGCCCGCCGGATTTATCACCCAAAAATCAGTTGTTCCAGTTACTTTAACAAAGTGAGCATAATGCCTGCTGCTACGGCAGAACCGATCACGCCGGACACATTGGGACCCATGGCGTGCATCAGCAGGAAGTTGGAGGGGTTCTCTCTCTGCCCCTCTTTTTGGCTGACGCGGGCGGCCATTGGCACGGCAGACACACCGGCAGAGCCGATCAGCGGATTGACCTTGCCCTTGGTGAAGATATACATCAGCTTGCCGAAGAGCACGCCGCCGGCAGTACCCACGGAGAATGCGATCAGACCCAGCAGCACGATCTTCAGGGTATCCAGGTTCAAGAATTTATCCGCAGAAGTGGTGGCACCTACGGACAGACCCAGCAGAATGGTAACAATGTTCATCAGCTCATTCTGTGCCGCCTTGGCGATACGCTCGGTCTGGCCGCTCTCTTTCAGCAGGTTACCGAACATGAGCATACCCACCAGTGCAGCCGCATCCGGCAGCAGCAAAGATACAATGACCGTTACCAAAATGGGGAACAAAATCTTCTCCAGCTTGGAAACCGGGCGCAGGTTGCCCATCACCACGCTGCGCTCTTTCTTGGTAGTCAGCGCGCGCATAATGGGGGGCTGAATGATGGGCACCAAGGCCATATAGGAGTACGCCGCCACAGCAATGGTGCCGAGCAGTTCCGGCGCCAACTGGGAGGTGACGAAAATGGCCGTAGGACCGTCCGCACCACCGATAATACCGATAGAACCGGCCTGCTGAGGGGTAAAACCAAGCAGGATCGCGCCCACATAGGTAAAGAAGATACCCAACTGGGCAGCAGCGCCCAGAATAAAGCTGGAGGGATTGGCGATCAGCGGCGCAAAGTCCGTCATGGCGCCAATGCCCATAAAGATCAGGGGCGGGTAAACACCGGCTTTTACGCCGAAATACAGGAAGTCGATCAGACCGGGGCTGAGCACGGCGCCGGAAGCGTCCGTCAACCGGCCGGCCATCAGGTCGATAAACTCGTGAATACTGGAGTAATGCACAGCCAGGTTGGCGCTGGGAATATTAGCCAGCAGCATACCGAAGGCAATGGGGATCATCAGCAGCGGCTCAAAGCCCTTCTTGATACCCAAATACAGGAAAACAAAAGCAACCACCAGCATGACAGCGTTTTTCCAGCCACCGTCCGCTGTGAAGAAATAGGCGTAACCGGAGTTGGAAAAGATCTGTACAATGACCTCCCAAACCCCTCTTAAAATCTCACTCATTCATATACCTCCGTTAAAACGGGCGTGTGTTCTCTGCCACAGCGGCAGCCGCCCAGGGATTGCGCACACCCACCGGATTGGGACGCACACGGCGCACGCTCTGTACCACAGCACCGGGGCCTTCGCTGGCCGCAACGGCAGCTGCAATCACAGCCACTACCTCGCCGGGAATGCCACTCTCCACCACCGGTGCAGGTGCGGCAGGCGCAGCCTTGACAGCGGGTGCAGACGGCGCGGAAGCCACAGTCACCTGGCTCTCCATAGCCTTTAACTTTTTCTTCTTACCACGAGTCTCTGCCCCGTGCACAATGGCGCCGAATGCCTTAAACACAAAGATCAGCAGCACCAAAATGCCCAAAACAATCACAATGCCGGCAATCACGACGGTGCTTGTAAAGGTAGCACTTCTGTCTGCTACGATACCGGTAGCCGCCAGCAAAATTGAAGATAACGGGTTCATCTGATTAACCTCCAGTTACAATTTTCCAAATTAAAGATATTATAAATCAAAAGCGGCACAAAAGCAATGATTTTTGCAGCAGAAAGAAAAAAATTGCAAAACTTCGTCAAACTGTATAAAATCCGTGGGAAAGTCTTGATTTATTTTTAAGATCGGATATAATGATAGTGTACCAAAAGGAGGCGGACTTATGACTGAACAGACCTTGATCATTGCCATCTTGGTGGCGCTGGTGATCCTGTGGATCACAGAGACTTTAGGCATGCACCGCACCAGCCGCATTTTAGGCGGCGTTATTGACTTGGGCTTTGCCGTGCTGCGCTAAGTAAACAAAAGAAAATACATAGACCTACAAAAACAGCCGCTGCGATAAGCAGCGGCTGTTCTTTTTTCTGTTATTCTTTTATGCGGCAAATGCGCATGGCATGCTTCTCCACCTTAAAACGCACTTCCGTATAGTCAAAGTTCTCTCCATCGCAGTTACCCAAAAGCGGCCGATCATCCACGGACCAAAAGCGACCGCCTACGGTGTAACCGGTATGTACCACATCCGGCGCATACTCGGCAGCCGTGCCGGCACTGTACCGCGGCACGATGGGCACAGCCTTCGCCAGGCTCAGCGGATCCACATAGGTAAAATCCAGCAGACCGTCGTCCAGCTTGCTGCCCGGCGCCGGACAAAAGCCGCCGCCGTAGTAGCTGGCATTGCAGATGGCGAACAGGGCATATTCCATATTCTCCCGATGAAATTTATAGGGGTTGCCGTTTTCGTCCACACAGTCCAGTTCAACATTGACCTTGTAGCGCAGGGGCTGCATCATCACCGGCACCACGGCAATATTGTATGCCTGATGACCCAGTGGGGGAATTTTACCTGCGATCTTGCGGCCGATGGTCTCCACCTTGGTGTCCAGCCCATAGCTCATCACATTGATGCACTTTTCGCCGTTATAGTCGATCAGATCCAGCGGCTCCACCGTGTAATTCAGCTTGCCGGAGTACAGGCCAAACGATTTGATCACATTCTCCACATTGATCTTCTTGGTGCCATAGACTTTCTTGGCAAAATCGTTGCCGGTGCCCAGGGGCAGCAGCATCATAGGGGTCTCTGTATGTGCCAGGCCGTTGGCAATCTCATGTACTGTGCCGTCGCCGCCACAGCAGACAATGACACAACGATCGCCATACTTTGTCGCATAAGCCGTTGCAATCTCTCGGGCGTGGCCGGAATGGTCCGTCTCTTCCACAATCATCTCATCATCAATAAGACGAAAAGCGGAGCGGATACGGTTGAAAATCGCCTCTTTGTCCTTATGGCCGGACACCGGATTCACAATAAATACATACTTCATCTGTTTTTCCCCTCTTTCACGCCGGATGCCGTCAGGCCAGGCAGGCACCGCCCACCGGGCGCACTTGCAGCACGTGGCAGGTGCCCTCGCCGAACACGCCCTCCAGCACGGTACGGTACTGCTCCAGCAGATCGTTTGGCACAAAGGCCTGAATGGTACCGGCAAAGCCGCCGCCGTGCACGCGATAAGCGCCACGATCACCCAGCACCTGGCCGCTGATGGCCAGCGCCAGGCTCAACCGCTGATCCGTGGGGTTCTTGGTGGTAAACACATTTTGATTATACATAAAGGAGGAGCGGCCGGAGGCATTGATGTCTGCCAAAAAGCCGTCAAAATTCCCCTGCTCTAAACAAGAGACAGCGTCCTCCACCCGGCGATTGTCATTATAAAAATGAATCGCGCGGATCAATGCCCGGTCATTGACCTTGGTTTGCAGCTCCGGCAGTGCGGCAAAGAAGTCCTCGTAAGCCACCTGGCGCAACACAGACTTGCCCATGGCGTGCGCCACTGCTTCCATCTCGCTGCGAATGGCAGCGTAATCGTCCGTCAGATCCGAGTGGTTACCGCCGGTATCTACAATGCACAGGCTGTGACCGGATGCAGCAAAGTCATAATCCACCTTTTGGATCACCGGCTCTTGGGTGCTCTCAAAATCAATGGTCACAAAGGCGCCTACGGAAGAAGCCATTTGATCCAGCAAACCGCAAGGCTTACCAAAGAATACATTTTCGCTGTACTGTGCCACCTTGGCAACGGTTACTGGGTCGATACCGCCATCGTTGTACAAATAAGAAGTGATGGTCCCCAGCAGCACCTCAAAGGCTGCGGAGGAGGACAGGCCGGAGCCGCCCATCACATCGCTGGTGGTTACCGCATCGTAGCCGCCGACGGTATAGCCCAGATCACTAAGCCGTGCAGACACACCGCGCACCATAGCCGTAGAATGGCCAAAGGCGTCTGCGTTGGGGGCCAGATCCGCCAAATCTGCCACATTCATTTGGTGGCCGGCAGACTTAACCCGCACCACGCCGTCCGCGTTCTTGGAGGCAACGGCAATGGCATCCAGGTTTATGGCCGCCGCCAACACCTTGCCGTGATTGTGGTCCGTGTGATTACCGCAGATCTCCGTGCGTCCGGGAGCGGACATCAGGTGCACTTCCCGGTCTCCGCCAAAGGTTTCTGCAAAGGTGGTCAGAAGTTCCATGTACCGGGACTTCTGCTTTGCCACTTCCCCGTCGGTCACATATACCCGGCGAAAGGCGTCATCCAACTGGCCGGCTTTGATTTTGTTCATCATCGCTTGTGCATTCATAATTGTACCTCTTTGATTTTATAATACGATTTTGTATTTTTCTTTTTCGCTGTATAGAAGCAGGGTTTGGTTCATCTGGCGGGACCGACGGCCGTAATATATATTAAAGGCCATACTGGTAATGCCGGAGAACCCCACAATGATCATCAACAGCGTAATGAACCGCGCCGAAAACGGATTGTACAGCACGGTACCGATTTTGGTATAAATGTAAAGCCGGGGCGCAAAGCCCAGCAGGCTCAGACAGATATAGTAAAGGAAGTCGTAGTGCATGGAGCCATAATACTTGGACACCATACCTAAAGGAATGGACGGCACCAAACGGGACACAAAAAGCACATAAGGGTTACCGTTGCCCTTAAATCGAATCCAGTCCCGAATAAAGCGCATTTGACGAATGTTCAGGATCATACCGGCCCAACCGCCGCCGATCCAACTGCCTTCCGCGTATTTAACCGCAAAGAAGAACGCCAAAAACACCATATTGATCAGCATAGCCTGCCCCAACGGGAACACCACGCCGGAGATCACACACAGCACACCCATAGGAATCGGCAACTGGCACTTGGCAACATACAGCGCAAAAATGCACAGAATGATCTCAAAATCCGAGTCCAATCCTACAATGGACTCGTCCAGCCGCCGCAGCCAGCTGATGAGCGCGTCAAAGCGCACCTCCAACTCCGTGTGCTTATAAAGCGCCACAGCCAGCAACACCAAAAGCCCCAGCGTCACCAGTGCGATCACGCCGGAAATGAAGTTGGTTCTGTGCCGTTTTTGCTGCTTCAACGGCGTCACCTCCCTTATCTGCGGAGGATCAGTCCTCCTGCTCTCTGAAGTTGCCCAAAAACTTAAAGCCCGGCAACTCGTCCGACAGCGCGCACAACAGGTCCAAGGTCACATCTCGGCGCACACTGCCCATAATATCCACATAAAAGAAATAGCTAAATTCGCCGTTACCCATTGGGCGGCTCTCAATCTTGGTCAGATTCAGCCCGGCCATGGAGAAACGACCCAGCACCCGGTACAAAGACCCTGTGGTATGAGGCACTCGAAAGATCAGCGAGATCTTATCCGCATCGCTGCTGATCTGCATATCCTTGGAGATCACAACAAACCGGGTCCTGTTATTAGAAATATTCTGGATCTCCCGTTTCATAACCTGCAAGCCGTATTTTTTTGCCGCAGTAGGTGAACAGATGGCGGCAATATCCCGCCGATCGGACTGAGCCACATACTTAGCGGCCGCCGCTGTATTGGAATAAGTAATGCCGGTAAAGCCGAAATTCTCAATAAAATTACTGCACTGGGTCAGCGCCTGATGATGGCTGTAAATGCTCTCCACATCTTCATACCGGGTATCCGGGTGGGCGGCCAGGCAGTGCTCGATCTTTTCGTCTCGGGCACCTACCATAAAAAAGCGGTACTTCATAATCAGGTCATAGGACTCGTGCACACTGCCGGCGGTGGAGTTCTCCACCGGGATAATACCGTAGCGTGCCTCGCCCTTGTCCACTGCCTCAAATACATTCTCAAAATACTTATAATATTTGATGGGCACACCGGGAAATAGCCGCGCCCCGGCAATGGATGCATAAGCGCCCTCCACACCGGCACAGGCAATGCACTCACCGGGCGCCACAGCAATGGGGCCGTCCTGCAAGGCTGCCGTGATCTCTTTTCTTAAATCGGCGCCGCCGTCCATCATCTTGTGCTGGAGCGCACGAGAGGCGTCCATAGTAGCAGCGAACACGGTCTTGATCGTTTCGCCCCGATCGCCGCACTTGCCTGCCACATCGTCGAGAATTTGGCGTTCCCGCTCCTCATTGAGCACGGGAATACCCCGCTCCACCTTGTACTTGGCCACCTGCTCAGACACATCCATGCGCGCCATCAGCAGAGGAATCAGCTGATCGTCGATACGGTCGATCTCTTTTCTCAGTTCCAACAAATCCATGTATTTTCTATTCCTTATATTCTCTTACTTTTCGATTTTATCCTTGGATCAGCAAATCCATCAGCCCAAAAGCTACGGCAGCCTCTACCACCGGCACGGCACGAGGCACGATACAGGGATCGTGGCGACCGTGAATGGTCAGGGTCTCCGGCTCCATGGTCTGCAAATTCACACTGGGCTGGGACTGACCAATGGAGGGCGTGGGCTTTATGGCCACCTGAAGCACCAAGGGAGCACCGGAGGTCATACCGCCCAGCACGCCGCCGTTATTATTGGTCAGCAGCGCCACCTTTCCGTCCCGGACGGTGTAGCCGTCGTTCACATCTGCACCAAAGGCGCCGGCAAAATCAAAGCCCAGGCCAAACTGCACGCCCTTCACCGCCGGAATGCCAAACAGCAGGGCCGAGAGTTTGCTCTCCACGGTAGAGAACATATTGCCCCCTACCCCCACCGGCAGACCGATGGCTGCGCACTCAATGCTGCCGCCCACACTGTTTTGTTGCAGCCGGGCAGCCTCGATCACTGCGCGCATATTCTCCTCCGCTTCCGGGTTCAGCACGGCAAATGTGCTGTTGCCCATGCGGTTTAATGTCTCTTTATCAATGGAATTGGGGTCAAACAGGGTGTCCTTTACCCCGCCCACCTTGGCAATATGGGCGCCTACAAACACGCCCTGCTGTGCCAAATACTGCTTAGCAATAGCACCGGCAAATACCAGAGGTGCCGTCAATCGGCCGCTAAAGTGGCCACCGCCTCGCACATCGTTGCGACCGCCATACTTTACATAGGCCGGATAATCGCTGTGGGAGGGTCGAGGTACCAGCGCCACATTGCCATAGTCACCGCTGCGGGTATTCTCATTGGCAATCTCCATGGCCAGAGGCGCACCGGTGGTGAGCCCATTCAGCACACCGGAGAGAATATGAGGAATATCCTTTTCCAACCGAGGGGTGGCGGTTTTGTCACGCCCCGGGGCACGCCGAGCCATATCCTTATAAATGGCGTCCAAATCCACCGGGATACCGGCAGGCAAACCGTCAATCACACAGCCGATGGCCGGTCCGTGGCTCTCGCCAAAAATACTCAGTTGTACCTGCTCACCTGTTACTGATGACATCTGCCTTACCTCCCAGTGCACAAAAATCCTCAAAAAAGGCAGGATAAGTCTTGTTAATGCTCTCTGCCTGTTTGATCACGCTGTCACCTACAGCATACGCTGCCGCCACAGAAAAGGCCATCACAATCCGATGATCGTTGCAGCCGTCCACTGTGCCGCCCTGCACCGCGCCGGTGCCGTGGATCACCAGCCCGTCCGGCAGTTCTTCCACCTGCACGCCCATGGCCCGCAGATTCAGCGCCACGCTTTGTAGCCGATCCGACTCCTTAAACCGCAGCCGTCCGGCACCGGTAATGCGAGTGGTGCCATTGGCAAAGGCAGCGGTCACCGCCAGCGCAGGCACCATATCAGGAATATCCCGAGCATCTATCTCCGCCGGGCGCAATTCGCCGCCACAGCACCGCACAATACGGTCGCGCACTTCCACCCGGGCACCGAAGCGCTCCATCATAGCACAAACGGCTTTATCCCCTTGGGTAGAGGCCGGGTTCAGTCCGGCAATTTCTATCTCCTGCCCCACCGTGCCGGCAGCCATAAAAAACGCCGCGTGGGACCAATCGCTTTCTACTGTAAAGTCCACAGGCTTGTACTGCTGATTGCCCCGCACCAGGTAGCCAAAATCCGTAGGCCGTACCTGCACGCCAAAAGCCGCCATCACCTGCAAAGTAATATCAATATAAGGCTTTGACTCTAATTCCGTTGTTAAAAGAACTGCCGAGTCGCCGTCTAAGAGCGGCAGTGCCAGTAGCAGCCCTGTCAGGTACTGAGAGCTGACATTCCCGGCGATCTCATATTGCCCGGGTCGCAGCTTGCCGGTAATAGAAAAGGGCAGGCCCCCATCTGTCTGTACCTGCACACCGTGCTGTGGCAGCAGGGTGGAAAAGGCATCCAGCGGGCGCCGGGGCAGCCGACCGGCGCCGGTAAAGGTTACCGACTTGCCCAAAGCTGCCGCCACCGGGATCAAAAAACGCACCAAAGAGCCGCTTTCGTTGCAAAAAATTTCGTCCCGCCCGGCAGCCAAATCCGCCAGCGCTTGAACCGTGGCTGCAACATCTGCCGAAGTGCCCAAGGGCGCTACGGAGCCACCACCGGACAGCGCACTGCAAATCAGCGCACGAATGGCAAAGGACTTAGAAGGCGGCAGCTGCACGGTGCCTGCCAGCGGGGACGGCGTGATCTTTACTTGCATGCCCCACCTCCGAACATGGTTCGCAGGGTGGGCAGATCCACCGGATCAATAAAGCTGTCGCCGATCTTACGCAGCAGCACCAGTTTCATACCGTCTGCGGTGCGCTTTTTATCCGCCTGCATCGCGTCCACAATTTTATCAATAGAATGGGTATCCGCCACAGGCAGGTTGTATTTTTGAAGTAAGGCTGCAATGCGGTCCGCCGTGCCCGGTTCCGTCAGTCCTGCGCCCTCTCCGGCACGAGCCGCCAGCACCATACCGATTCCCACAGCGGCGCCGTGCGTCACCGTTTGATAGTTCCATAATTTTTCAATGGCGTGACCGGCGGTATGCCCAAAGTTCAGCAGAGCACGCTCGCCCGCTTCCTTTTCGTCATGCTCCACCACCACGCGCTTCATATCCACACAGGCATAGATAATCTCGTGAATACGATCTTTAGCACTGGCCTGCTCCAGCAGGGCAAACAGCTCCGCCGAGCGGATACAGCCGTACTTGATCACTTCGCCCATACCGTCACTAAAGAACACATCCGGCAGGGTACGCAGCACCTGCGGATCAATCAGCACCAAAATCGGCTGGTGAAAGGCACCGCACATATTCTTGCCCATAGGCAGATCCACGCCGGTTTTGCCGCCCACAGAGGAGTCTACTTGCGCCAGCAGTGTCGTGGGTATCTGCACAAAATCAATGCCCCTCAAATAAATGGCAGCCGCAAATCCGGCCATATCGCCGCACACACCGCCGCCCAGCGCAACAACCAGGTCGCCCCGCGTCAGCCCCTCCCGGGCCATATAATTCACCATATTCAGCACGGTCTCCGGCTTCTTGGACGCCTCACCGGCGTCAAATACCAGGGTGCACACCTGAAAGTCTGCGCTCTCCAGCGCCTGCACCACCCGGCTGCCGTACAGAGGGTACACATTGCTGTCGCTGATCAGGCAAATGCGCTTGGCGCCGGACACGCGACGCACCAGGTCACCGGCTTGCTCCAGCAGGCCGTCGTCAATGAGAATATCATACGGCCTGCCGGTATGTACTGTGATCTTTTGCATCAGCCGATCTCCTCCTTAATTCGGTTGCCCTGTTCCATCAGCGCTCGCAGTGCCGGCGCATCCTCCGCCTCAATCGCAGAGCGGAACTTTTGCAAATTGCCAACTAAGTCATCAATCTCGCGAATCAGCGGCTCCTTATTATCAATAAATAACTGGGCCCACATCTCTGCATTGATGCGCGCCACCCGGCTCACATCCCGATAGCTGCCGGCGCTGAAGCCAGCGTGCTGGGGTGCCAAAGGCGACAACACATACGAGCAGGCCAGCACATGGGCAATTTGAGAGGTAAAAGCAATCATCTCATCATGATGCTCCGGGGTGGTCACCACCGTGCGTGCGAAGCCCATATCCTCTGCCAAACCGATCAGGGCATCCACCTTGCGGCGAGGTGCGTCCACCGGGGTACAAATGAAGGACGCGTTGTCAAACAAGTTGTTCAGGCTGTTGTCATAGCCGGACACCTCACGCCCAGCCATAGGGTGGGCACCGATAAAAGTAAATGGCAGATCCTTATGCGCTGCCATTTGGCGACAGATCTTGGTTTTGATCCCGCAGGAGTCCGTAACCACACTGTCTTTCTTAAACAGATCCTTGTGCTCCAAAATGAAGGGCACAATCGCCTCCGGATAAAAGTTAATAATGGTAATATCTGCCTGGGGCAGCAGTTTCTCCAAAGTACCGGTGGCGTCAATGGCGCCGTCTGCCAAGGCGCGCTGAGCCACACTGGGCGTGCGGTTCCAACCCAGTACGCGATGTGCCGTGTTTTTCTTCAATGTTTTTGCCAGGCTGGCACCGATCAGACCCAGCCCTAAAATCAATACTGTCATGAGAATTCCGTCTTTCCGTCCGTACCTACGAACCCAAAATCACAGATACTATAATAATATATTCCCTATCATAAGTCAAACGAAAAAGGCGAAAAGGCGCTCCTTTGGCCAAAAATGAACAGAAAAACGCCGCACCGAGTTACCTCAGTGCGGCGAATTCATTTTAATTCCAGCGCTTATTTGCCGAATACATCGTACTCAGAATCGTCAAACAAGTCGTTGCCCTTGTTGTTTGAAGGGTCGGATGTCATAACCACATCCTCGGACTTAAGCTGGTACTTGCGAACGGTGATCACCGGTTCTTCATAACTTTTTCTCATCTTAAAGTCCCTCCTTCCTTAAAACTGCACGGTCTCACTTACAGCCTTGTCAGCATACACGGTATAGTTCTTGCCGTTCAAGGTGTAGGTCACATAGGATCTGTAAGTCAGATCATAGGAACCGGACAGCGAAGTGGACTTGATGCTGACCACATACTGGCCGTAGTTATCATTTTCACCGGTGTGCTTGGAGGCCTTCAGGCGCTTAATGCTGCTGTCGGTGCTGGCATTCTCCAGAGTCAGAGTCTTGCCGGCAGCGGTGGTGAACAGCATACCGTACTCCACAGCCTTGGCATTCTCCGGCAGAGCAAAGTTGCCGATCATGGAGAACTTGGTGCTGGCCTTTACGATGCCATTACGGGTGGAGGAGGAAGCACCGTTTGTATCATTATCCAGCACATTACAGGTCTCCTGGTCTTCTAAGATGCCTTGCCAATCGGAAAGAGTATACGCATCATACTCAGCATCTTCACAAGCACGCAGAGTCAAGGTTTTGCCGTAACCAACAATCACAAAGGTGCTGCGCTGAACAGTTTCTGTCTGACCGGTACTGGGGTTCACATAACTACCCTCAAGTTCGCCCAGATACTTCACCCAAATCTCAGCGTTTTTATCGGTATAAGTCACCAGATCATTGTAATTGAAAGTCTTATTGATAACACTGTCTTGGTTTACATTCAGAACAGAGATATTAAATGTGGCAATGTTCGTCACATCGTACTGTGCGGTAATGGTGGTGTCACCGGTTACGTTAATCTTGGAACCGGCGGCTGCGTCGTTGTCATAACCGCTGAAGGTGTAGAATGCACAAGCGGGAGCGGTGGGCATAGTCACAGAGCCGCTGGTGTAAACCACATCAAACACATGACCGTTAATGCCGTTGACAAAAGTCACTACATAATTGGCCGCGTCGCTGTCCGCCTTCTCTGTGGTCAGATACGTATTGCCCTTAACCACAAAGCCGTAGCTGGGTGCGGTGGTCATATACTTGGGTGCGGTGGTCTGGGCAACCTGCACGGAGTTGTAGCTGTAGTACCAAGCATACTTGGCAGCGCCGGTCTCCGTCTCAATGTTATCATTGGTGCTGACGGTACCGTCACCATTAACTTCAATGCGGGCACCGTAATTGTAAGTACCCAGCGGCTTACCGTTCAGGTACACATTGTAGGTCATGGGCTGTAAGGACTCCAGCAGCGCCTGGATGGCAGCATTCAGGCTGTTCATGTCTTTGTAGGCAATACCCACAATGTCCTTGCCGTTGACCGTCACGGTCTTGTACAATTCAAAACCGGTAATGGCAGACAAATCATACGCATCGGAATCCTTGCCGTCCTGTGCCTTGGCTAGTGCAGCCTCTGCTGCGGACAGATCCAGAGTTGAAGCGCTAATGCTGTATGCATTGACCTTTGCGGTCTCTGCGTCGATCTCAGTCTGCTTGTCGCCCATGGTAGCGGCACGCTGATCTGCGTCATAGTTGTAGTAAGTCAGACCCTTAATGAGCGCAGCCACGCCCTCCAAATCGCTGGCGGCATAGGTCTTGTCGGCCAAAGTCGTCAATTTGGTCACCGCTGCGTCCAGCGCAGAGAAGTCGGCATTATCCATTGTGGAGCTGTACTGAGCGGTGTAAGTCACAGCACCGGTCACCAGCATGGAATCGGTGATCTCCGGATCCCAACCGGTAAAGGTGTAAGAGTAGCCGCCTTTCTTATAGTCGGTTACATCAACCGTGTCGGCCTGCGCCTTTAGGTTTGCACCGTACTCCACATTCTTAATCGTCTTGGAGGTATCGTTCCCGTTGGCATCCTTATAGTTAAAGGTCAAGGTGAAGGTGTTCAGCTCCAGAGCGTTGTAAGCACGCAGCAGCGTGGTGTATCTGGTCTTCGCCTCGGTAAGGATCTCGTCCGCGGTCATCGTGTTATACGCCATCTGACCCTTAGCTTTTCTCAAAGCATCGGCAAACTTGGTCCAGGAAGCGTCGGTGTACTTGTTGCTGTCGGTCAGTGCGCTGCACTGGTTGATCAGGTCAAACAGATACGCAATATCTACTACCGTAGCGGTCACGCTGTAGTTCTGTACATCGTGGCGAAGTGTAGTCCAAGCACTCAAGGGCTGATAGCTCAGCCGGGTCACAGCACCCACATTGCCGGAAACGGTATAGATCTTCTTGTTGGGCAGGGTTGTGGTGGTCAACTTGGTAGAGGCGTTATCCTTCGCAACACTCATGGTATAAGCACCTGCATACGTGTTGCCGCCGAAGTTACCACTGCCGCCCTTACCATGTACAAACAGAACATTCTGCGTACCTTGGTTATTAGAAGCCACGCTGGTGGCAATGTCCAGCACATTGGTGGACTTGTCATTAATTTGGTTACCGCTTGCATCCACTGCAAAGGCATCCGTTTTGTTATCTACCTCTACCGCGTACAGGTCCTTCAGTTGCCATGTTGCGGCAGCGGTACCGGAAGTCTTAATGGCATTACCGGGCTTAATGTTCTTCTTGGTTACATATTCGTCCACATCGGTGTCTTTCAAACTGGGGGTCTGACCGGCACCTATGGCACGAGCCACCAACTCACCGGTATCCCCTTCGCCTGTAACGGTATCGTTCAAATTGAAGAACAGAAGCTGGTGACCGTAGTCACGCCAGGAGCCGAAGAACAGCATCATGTCGCCCAAATTAAAGGTGGTGGCTTCATGGCTGGTACGGATCATAACCGCATTGTTGGGGAAGCTAAAGCCCAGCGCCACAGAACCGCTGATCTGTGTATCGTTAACCATACTGCCGCTGGCACTCTTGGAGTTAGGAGAACCAACGATCAGGTGCTCCGCATTGGTAGCCACCGTGCCGTTGGGCAGTTCTGTGAAGGAGAATTCCAGTGCGTCATAAGCAGTCAGAATCTTCTCCAAAACCGCAGTGTAGTCAGCCAGCAGCTGCTCCGGCGTGGTCATGTCTTTGTTGTCCAGCGCAGCCATCTCAAACTTTGCATCAGACACAGCCTGTACCAGCGTGTCGAAGTTTACATATTTGGAGCCGTTCAGTGCTTCATAAGAAGCCAAAATGCTGTTCCAGCTCACATAGTGGGTTCCACTGGTAATGTGCAGATCATGATTGATCCGCAGGGCAGGAATGGCAGCCAATACCGCAGCGGTCTGATCCGCAACGATCTGGGTGTTCTCATCCGTCTTCTGCAATGCAGCAGAGGGAACGCCGTAGTTTTCCTCAGTGCCCCAAACAGCCTTCTTCGCATCGGCGACAGCACCGGTCAGGTTGGCATAGGTGTCCGGCGTAAAGTAGGTCTCATACGCCTCCAGTCCGTTTGCTTTGGTGATGGCTTCTACCAATGCTGTGGTGTCTACTCTGGAATTCTGTGCTTCCTCCAGCAGAGCATCATAAGCCTGCTGCAACTCTACTGCCAAAGGCGTTACGGTGCCGTTAGGCTGATAACCGCTCCCCACAGCCATAATGGCGGTGTAGGCAGCCTCATACGCGGACTTAAAGGCGTTCCAATTATCAGAAGAATAAACGCCGTTATCATTGCCGGCTGTGTAAGTGGCCTTGGTCAGGTCAATTACATTGCGCAGCTGATCGTAAGAGTCATCATCTGCCGTCAGTGCACTCTGTGCGTTGGTCAGCGCCGTGCGGGCGTTGTCAATATCCGTAGCACACTTGGACGCAGCATCTGCCGTGTTGGAAGCAAAATTGTATGCGGTGCTGTCGGACGGATTGACAGATGCCAAAGCGCTGGCAGCCACCAGCAGGCTGCGCATATCCGCAGCGTCATTACAATAGTTTTTAATATTAGAGATGGTGGACTTGGCAGTGGCCAAAGCCTCTTTCACCCCGGCATAGTTGATCACATAGCCGTAGTTGTGGCCATCGTGTTTTTCCTGGCTACCGCCCTTATCACCGGCCAAGCACTGGGAAGCAGCGATGATGGCTGCGCGATTCTTATCGTGGTCATAAATGGTGAAGCGGGTATCGATGGTGGTCAGCGGGGCGCTGGGGGTGCCACTGTAAGTCACAAAGCTGGAACCGGTGTTCTGCTTAGTGTTGTTTCTGCCGGCGCTGCTACGAGTCCAGTAAATGGGAGAATCGGCACCGGAAGCAGCTGCTACGGTAGGAACCATTGTGCCGTCGGAAGTCATAAAGGGAATATTACCTTTCTGGTCCTTCTTCACCGTCCAATTTGCAACCGTCAACTCCGGATTGTTCACAGCCACAGCCGTAATACCACGAGGCTTAGCGGTGCTGCCGTTATTGAGCAAATACTCATTGCGGTACTCATAGCTGAACTGTACCGGTGCCCGCAACGGTGTGGTGCCGTCATACAGGAACACATAGTCGTTCATAACGATTTTGAACCACTGCTTGGCGCCGTCATCAACGTACCAAGAGCCAACCACATCGTTAGAGAAACGCAGATTGCCGCCGTAGTACAGCAGCCCGTTGGCATAATCGGAAGCCAGGGTTGCACCGCTGGAGTCCGCTACGGTGGCATAGGTCACATCGGAGGAGAGCACCGTCTTCTGCATCTCCGTCGTTGCGGTAGTCAATGCCTGTGCAGCAGTTCTTAAATCCTGGGACTCGTCGCCGCCATAGACATACATATCCCGCGCTTGTTTGGCGGCCATATATTTGTCGTAAGCCGTGGCCATATCCGCATAAATCTTGCCGTCCATGGCAGACTCGTATGCGTTAATCGCATTGTCCAGGGTGATCAAGGCGTCCGACTTTGCAAGGGTGGGACCCTCAGCAAGAGCGGTGAGCGGCAGAGCCGTCAGCACCATGATCGCAGCCAAAAGCGCCGATAAAAAGCGCTTGCCCTTTCTTGTTTTCATAAATCTTTTCCTCCTTATTCTGCAACCGGCAGGTACGCCTCGGCGCCCTGTACATCCGTCCGCCTTTCTGACCAAAAGGCCGACGGCAACGCGCCTAAAGACCCACCCAAATGCCAATTGAGAAAGAATTAACAATACAGGTAATGGGCATACCCCTGCCCATACATATATTACAAGACAATAATACCACTTATACCCCTGCAAGTCAAGGTGAATCCGTTGTTTTGCAGTCGTAAAAATTAACAGAATGTTCAAATTCCTTTTGTGCATAGTACACAAAAAAAATGAGTGATTCGTGGATTCCGTCCAATAACAGACAGTTGTCTAAAACCGCAATATGCTGTCTGTATATATACTGTTGGAACAGGTGCAAATTAAGCCGCCGTCCTTTTTCTACCCTTATGCGCCTTCTACAATCGCCTAAGGCACAGCAAGACAAAGCGCATACAGAGAATAGATACAATACTATGTATGCGGTTATGCGGTAAATTGCGGCTCCGATTATACATTTATGCACGCCAATTTCCGATTTATGCAGGATTTTCTTGTAATTTTATACAAATCCTCCTGCATATTTGTCTATTTTTTGCATTTTTATACAAACTTTGCCAAATCGCTTGCAATTCCAACCGGGAGTTTTATATAATGGGTACAGTTTTTGAAACAAGGAGCGTGCTAATTATGGCAAAAGAAATTAAGAAGGTCGTATTGGCTTACAGCGGCGGCCTGGATACATCCATCATCATTCCGTGGCTGAAAGAGCATTACAACAACTGCGAAGTGATCGCCGTGTCCGGCGATGTAGGTCAGGGCACCGAGCTGGACGGCCTGGAGGAAAAAGCGCTGAAAACCGGCGCCTCCAAGCTGTATGTGCTGGACCTGAAAGAGGACTATGTAAAGAACTATATCTTCCCCTGCTTAAAGGCCGGCGCAGTGTACGAGGAATACCTGCTGGGCACCAGCCACGCCCGTCCCTGCATTGCCAAGGGACTGGCAGAGATCGCCATCAAAGAGGGCGCAGACGCCATCTGCCACGGCTGCACCGGCAAGGGAAACGACCAAGTGCGTTTTGAGCTGAGCTTAAAGGCGCTGGCACCGGAAATGCAGATCATCGCCCCCTGGCGTGAGTGGGACATTAAGAGCCGTGAAGAAGAGATCGAGTATGCAGAGGCGCACAACATTCCGCTGAAGATCAATCGGGAGACAAACTACTCTAAGGACAAAAATGTATGGCACCTGAGCCACGAGGGTCTGGATCTGGAGGACCCGGCCAACGAGCCTCAGTACCTGAAAGATGGTTTTCTGGAGCTGGGCGTTGCCCCGGAGAACGCACCGGACGAGCCTACTTACATCACCGTTCACTTTGAGAAGGGCGAGCCCACCGCCATTGACGGCGTCGAGATGAGCCCCCTGACCCTGGTGGAAAAGCTCAACGAGCTGGGCGGCAAGAACGGCATCGGTCTGTTGGATATTGTTGAAAACCGTTTGGTAGGCATGAAGAGCCGCGGTGTATATGAGACCCCCGGCGGCACCATTCTGTACAAGGCCCATCAAATGCTGGAAATGATCACCCTGGATCGGGACACTGCCCACTACAAGAAGTTGGTGGCAGAGAAATACGGCGAGCTGGTATACAACGGCCTGTGGTTCTCTCCCCTGCGTGAGGCACTGGACGCATTTGTCAACAAGACCCAAGAAACCGTAACCGGCGATGTGAAGCTGAAGCTGTACAAGGGCAATGTGATGAATGCCGGAATCACTTCCCCTTACACCCTGTATGACGAGACCGTAGCCTCCTTTGGCGACGACGGCGGCGCATACAACCAGAAAGACTCTGCCGGGTTCATCAACCTGTTTGGTCTGCCGCTGAAAGTAAAGGCGCTGCTGGACCAAAAGCGGGAAGCAAACAAAGACTAATTGTCAAAAGTCAACGAATGACAGGGCGCACGGCCCACCGTGCGCCCTGATTTTTGCATTTTACAGAAAGCAGGAGATTATGGCACAATTATGGAAAGGCCGGTTCAAAAAGGAACTGGCAAAAGAAACCAACGATTTTAACGCCTCCATTCACTTTGACAGCCGTATGTATAAAGAGGACATTACCGGCAGTATGGCCCACGCCACCATGCTGGGGGCATGCGGGATTATTGAAAAGAGCGAAAGCGAAAAGATCGTGCAAGGGCTGAGCGAAATTTTAGCGGATATTGAAAGCGGCAAGCTGGCGATTGATCCGGGTGCGGAAGATATTCATACATTTGTTGAAAGTGAGTTGACCGCCCGCTTGGGCCAAACCGGCAAGCGGCTGCACACCGCCCGCTCCCGCAATGACCAGGTAGCGCTGGACATTCGTATGACCCTGAAAAAAGAGATCGACGCCATTGCCGCAGACATAAAGGATCTGCTGGCGGTGCTGTGCAAAAAGGCGGAGGAAAACAAAGGTGTGATCCTGCCGGGCTACACCCATTTACAGCGGGCGCAGCCCATTACCTTCGGCCATCATCTAATGGCCTATGCCGCCATGCTGTGCCGCGATCTGGATCGACTGGCGGATGTGAAAAAACGTATGAATGTGCTGCCCCTGGGCAGCGGCGCTCTGGCCGGCACCACCTACCCCATCGACCGGCAAATGGTGGCGGCGCAGCTGGGCTTTGACGATGTAAGCGCCAACAGCCTGGACGGGGTGTCCGACCGGGACTTTTGCATTGAGCTGGCGGCAGCACTCTCTCTGGTGATGGTGCACCTGTCCCGCTTTAGCGAGGAGATCATTATGTGGTGCTCCTGGGAGTTTAAGTTTGTGGAACTGGACGACGCCTTTTCCACCGGTTCCAGCATTATGCCCCAAAAGAAAAACCCGGACATCGCCGAGCTGGTACGTGGCAAAAGCGGCCGCGTTTTCGGCGATCTGACCACCCTGCTGACGGTGATGAAGGGCATTGCACTCGCCTACAACAAAGATATGCAGGAGGACAAGGAAGCCATCTTTGATGCAGTAGACACGGTAAAAATGTGCCTGCACGCCTTCACTCCCATGATCGACACCATGACCGTGTTAAAAGACAACATGCGGGCGGCGGCAGCCAAGGGCTTTATCAACGCAACGGATTGCGCCGATTACCTTGTAGGCAAGGGTTTGCCCTTCCGGGACGCGTACAAAGCCACCGGCGAGCTGGTGGCCCAGTGCATTGACCGGGGGCTGACCCTGGAAACGCTGCCCCTGGAGGACTACCGGGCAGTTTGCGATCTGTTTGACCAAGATGTCTACCACAAGATCAATTTGGACACCTGCGTGGCCACCCGTATTTCTGAGGGCGGTCCATGCCCGGAAAGTGTGGAGCAGCAGATCGGCAAAGTACAGGCGTTTCTCGACAATTATCCATTATAAAATATTGGCACTCTCGCCTTGACTACGCCGGGGTATAGGTTTATAATATTAAGCAAAACCGGAGTACCGATTGAAAGTTGAGAACGATATGGACTACAAGATCATTGCAGACAGTTGCTGCGACCTGACCGATGAGATGAAAGACTGGGGCAACCTGGCTCTGGTTCCGCTGACGCTGGAACTGGGCGATTACCGCATTATGGACGATGAAAACTTCGATCAGGACGATTTTATCGCCCGTATGCAGGCACTGGGCGATGTGCCCCGTTCCGCCTGCCCCTCGCCGGACGCATTCTGCGCCGCCATTGCCGCGGACGACGCCAAAGAGGTGTATGTGCTCACCATTACAGACAAGCTCTCCGGCTGCTACAACAGCGCCCTGCAAGGGGTTATGCTCTATGAGGATGACCACCCGGGAGAGAAGAAAATTCATGTCTTCAACTCCCTGGCCACCAGCGGACTGGAAACCCTGATCGCTTATGAGATCCGCCGCTTGGCAGACAGCGGTTTGCCCTTTGAGCAGGTAGTGGAGCAGGTAGAGGATTATATTCGCAATCACACTGCGCTGTATTTTTGCCTGGAAAGTCTGGACGCGCTGAAAAATAACGGCCGTCTGTTCTCTCTGGCTGCCACAGTGATCAAGAAGCTGAAAATGAAGCTGATTTGCCAACGCAGCAGCGAGGGCACCATCAGCCTGGCCGGGCAGGATTTTGCCGCCGGGCGCGCCATTACCAAAATGTGCGACCTGATTGCCAAGGATGTGGAGGGCAAGGATCTAAGCCGCCGCACCCTGATCATCAGCCATGTGTGCTGCCCCGAGAAAGCAAATACGATTGCCGACAAAGTGCGCGAGAAGTGCAGCTTCGGCAACATTATTATTTTGAAAGCCAGCGGGCTCAACTCCCTGTACGCCTCCGGCGGCGGGGTGATCGTGTCCTATGACAAATAAAAATCCATATTTAAGAAGAAGGTAAGTACATTGGAAATCAAGTATGAGTTGACCAAAACACCGAAAGAAAAACCCACCGGCGCTCTGGGCTTCGGCCATATCTTTACGGACCATATGTTCGTCATGGATTATGACGAGGGCAAGGGCTGGCATGACGCCCGCATCGTCCCCTATCAGCCGCTGGTACTGGATCCCTCCGCGCTGGTGTTCCACTATGCGCAGGAGTGCTTTGAGGGCCTGAAGGCATACAGAACCCCCGAGGGCAAGGTACAGCTGTTCCGCCCGGACAAAAACGGTGCGCGCCTGGCCTCTACCCATGACCGTCTGTGCATTCCGGAGATCCCGGTGGAGGATTTTGTAGAAGCGGTCCGCGCTTTGGTAAAAGTGGAGCAGGACTGGGTACCCTCCGAGCCGGACACCAGTCTGTACATTCGTCCCTTTACCATCGCCACTGAGCCGGTACTGGGCGTAAAGGCCTCCGGCCAGTATAAGTTCATCATCATCTGCTCCCCCTCCGGCGCTTACTATGAAGAGGGTCTGGATCCGGTGAACATTTATGTAGAGGACGAGTATGTGCGCGCCACGCCCGGCGGCACCGGCTATATCAAGTGCGGCGGTAACTACGCTGCCTCCATTATCGCCTCCGAAAAGGCACACAAGCTGGGCTTTGCTCAGGTACTGTGGCTGGACGGCGTGGAGCGCAAGTATGTTGAGGAAGTTGGCTCCATGAACATTATGTTCAAGGTAGACGGCGAAATCTATACCGCACCCACCGTGGGCACTGTGCTGCCCGGCATCACCCGCATGAGCTGCATTGAGCTGCTGAAGAAGTGGGGCTACAAAGTGCACGAAGAGCGCTTTACCATTGACTTTATTATGGACGCTGCCAAGACCGGCAAGCTAGAAGAAGTCTTTGGCACCGGCACCGCAGCCGTGATTAGCCCCGTTGGCGGTCTGACCTATGAGGGCGACAGCGAAGTGATCAACAACGGCGAGATCGGCGAAGTGACCCAGAAGCTGTATGACACCCTGACCGGTATTCAGTTCGGCAAACAGGCCGACGATATGGGCTGGATCGTACCAGTAGAATAATCCCAAACGCAACCTATACCGGCAGATGTGCACCTACATCTGCCGGTTTGTTATCCCTATGAGAAAAATCAGCTATACCGTGCCGCCGACACTGGACGGCAGCAGCGTGGCGGCGGTGCTACGCAGCCACGGCTTTTCCACCGCACTGCTGCGCAGTTTGAAAAAGCGCTACGGCGCCCTGTGCAGGAACGGTGACCCGGTGCGTACCGTTGACCCAGTGCATACCGGCGACACCGTCACCGTAGAATTAAATACGGACGGCGCCACTGCACCACCCTCGGCGGAAAAGGCAGTAATCGTCTATGCCGACCGGGATATTTTGGTGGTGAACAAGCGCGCCGGTATGGCCATGTACGAGACCTACAACCACCACGGCAATGCCCTGTCCAACGCAGTGGCCGCCGCCGGATTTGATGGCCCGTTCCGGCCCATTTACCGGCTGGACAAGGACACCAGTGGCCTGGTGGTACTGGCCCGGCATCAGCTAAGCGCCGCCAAGCTGGCCGGTCGGGTACAAAAGGACTACTATGCGGTGGTGCCCGGCACCTATACCGGCAGCGGCACCGTAGACGCACCCATTGCCCACTGCCCGGACAGCACCGTGAAGCGACAGGTAGACCCTGCCGGCGTGCGGGCGGTGACCCACTGGGAAGCCCTGGGACAGCAAGGCGGCCGCACCCTGCTGCGCGTGCAGCTGGAAACCGGCCGCACCCACCAGATTCGGGTACACTTTGCCCACCTGGGCACACCCTTGGTGGGCGACAGCCTATACGGTACGGCGCCCATCGGCGCCCGCCACCTGCTGCACTGCAAGACCATACGCCTAATGCACCCGGTACGGGAAGAGCCGGTCGCCTTTGACTGTCCCTTTCCGTCGGATATGGAGGAATGGAACCAATGCCTGCCTACTGCACCCACTACATCTTTGCCTGCGAGCTGCTGCCCGCCTTAACGGAACTGGCGGGTTTTGACCTGAACCGGGACGCAGTCATGCTGGGCACCCAAGGGCCGGATGTTTTCTTCTTTCACCGCATTGCCCCCTGGATGCCGGGCCGCTCCCAACGCAAGATCGGCTCCCGACTGCACCGCGCCAAGCCCGGAGATATACTGGACGCAATGGCAGAATACTGCACCCGGTGTAGCACGGAAAAGGACATTGCCCGCTCTTACGCCTACGGCTTTATTCTCCATTACGCCCTGGACCGGCAGTGCCATCCCTTTGTGTACGCCAAACAGCAGGAACTGGCGGACAGCGGCAGCCCCCTGCACAAATCCGCCCTGCATAATATTGTAGAGATGAGTATGGACGCAGTGCTGCTCCACGAAAAGCTACACATTGACGACCCTCGGTGCTTTGACACCGCCGTTACCGTGCCGGATGATCCGGCGGTGCTGGACGAGGTGGCTCGGCTGCTGAGCTTTACCGTCTACCGGGTACTGGGCAAGCGGCTGCAACCGCAGGACGCCCGGCGAGCGCTGACCGACACCAAAACGATGCAGCGGTCGCTGCGAGACGCAAACGGAAACAAGGCCAGGATCGTGGGTAGCATAGAGACAATTTTGTCCCCCTTTACAGGAAATTTTCGTCTAACCTCTATGTTGCGGCCAAAAGACTTGGAAAAAGCAAAAAAATATGGTAATATAGAGAACAGGAACTGGCGCTCCCCTTACGCACCCGGCGTGCGCACAGAAAGCTTCTTTGACCTTTACCGACTGGCAAAGGCCCCGGCACAGGAAATGATCCGCGGTTTTGACCGGATCTGCGCCGGCGAAACCGACGGAGCCGCCGTCACCCAAAATTTATCTTTTTTAACCGGAGTGGAAGTAAAATGAAAAAAATTCCCAGCTTTCAAATCGATCACACCATTTTGGAAAAAGGCATTTATATCAGCCGCATTGACGATGATATTACCACCTATGACATTCGTATGCGCGCCCCCAACCGGGAGCCGGTGATGACCAACGCCTCCATGCACACCATTGAGCACCTGTTTGCTACCTATGTGCGCAATACGGAATTTGGCGACAACATCATCTACTTTGGTCCCATGGGCTGCCGCACCGGGTTCTATTTTCTCACCCGCAGCCTATCCGACAGCTACTGCATTCAGCTGATCAAGGACGCCTTTGCCTTTATTGCCGACTTTTGGGGCAGCATTCCCGGTGCTGCCATGAGCGAGTGCGGCAACTGGCGGGATCACAACCTGCTGCAAGCCAAGGAGGACGCCAAGCAGTTTTTAGAGATCATTCAGGACTGGACCAAGGATGACCTGAAATACCCCACCAAAGACGAAGACTAAAATAACAGCATACAAAAATCCCGCTTGTTCACACAAGACAAGCGGGATTTTCTTTTTCGCTTATTTATTGCAGTTTGGCGGTAAAGTCCGGTTCGATCAGCGGCAGACCCAGGCGGTGCACCGCTTGTTTCACAAAATTCTCGCTGCCGGTATTGGGCAAGGGCAGCCCCAAGAACACAAAATTATAGATCACCAAGTCCTCAAACTTAGGCTCCATCTCGTTCTTCACCTGCACAGTGCCGTCCGGGTTAAAGTGGAAGGTAAAGCGCCGCTCATGGGCAGTCTCTATCGGGCGGATCCACAGCTTCAAACTGCCGTCCGGCTGCCAAGCCGCCTTGGAATAGGCAGTGTAATGCAGGTCCCCCAGCACCATGGCCGACACGCCGTAGCTGCCGTCCATACCCACTTCAACCGTGTTTTCATAATCCTTCTCCCGCCAATAGAAACGGGCGCCCTTCGGGGTAAATTCAAAGCGCATAGCATTGATCTTGCCCGGCTTGCGATACAGCATTTGCGTCACAGAAATGGACACCACGGAGGTGAATTCCGAGGTTTTGCAGGTCATCAGGCGACCGCCGATCTTCTGCTCCATTTCGGTATTCCGGGGCGTGGCAGGCAGATTCTCCACGGCGCAGGCGTCCACCGCCTGTTGCAGCGCTGCCTGACCCTGCGCATCCGCAGGCAGTGCCTCCGGGCCAAAAGCCTCCGGGAAGTGTTTCCAAAACACTTTCATAATTTTATAGTCCTCGGACTGGCCGCAGTTGAGCACCATCATGGCGTCATACTCCGGCAGGAAGAAACAGCGCTGACCGAAAAGGCCGTCGCAGCGGTAGCTGTTGGGCAGCGGATTGCGCCAAAACTGGAAACCGTAGCCGCACATATTGTCAATATAACCGTCAGACACCGAAGGGGTCTGCTTGGCCGTAGCCTGCGCCACCCAATCGGCAGGCACCAACTGCGTGCCGTCCTTGTACTTGCCGCCATGCAGATAGGGCAGGAAGAATTTGGCCAGATCCTCGCTCTTCATATACAGCCCCCAGCCGCCGGCGTTGTTGCCCCGGCCGTCCGCTTCCCAGAAGGGCTTTTCAATACCCAGGGGTTGGAACATACGAGGATAAAGATAATCCACCATGGACATACCAGTGACCTTGGACACAATGGCGGAGAGCATGGAGGTGTTCTCGCTGATGTAATTGAACCGGGTATCCGGCGGCGCCAAAAACGGCGCGGAAAAATAGCTTTTGATCCAGTCGGTGTTTCCCTTCTCTTCAAACACGGTAATCAGCTTGTCGGAGCGCATGGTTAGGAGCATACGCACGGTCAGCGCTTTGTTTTGTGCGCCGTGCACCTTATATTCCGGAAAAAATTTGTACACCTTGTCGTCCAGGCTGAGCAGGCCCTCCGCCACGCAAAAGCCTACGGCCGTGGAGGTCACACTTTTACTCATGGAGTAAAGCACATGGGGTGTATCCGGGCCATAGGGCTTCCAAAAGCACTGGGCGAACACCTGATCGTGGCGCACAAACGTAAAGCTTTGAAGCCCCAAATGCTTCTCATTGATCTCGTTGATAAACGCGGCCACCGCACTGCTTTTCACGCCCACTTCCTCCGGCGTGACATGCTGCAACTGGCAGTCCTTTAATTTTTCCATAAAAATGTCCCCCTTAAATTCGGCAAAATAGCCATATCCGATTTTTATTTTACCGCAGGCAGCGCTGCAATTCAACCACTTTTTGTCAAAAACGCTGCCAAAAGCCGCCCGATCCGCCGGATAAGCGGCAACCGAAGCCTTTTGTATTTTAACAGACAGTCCCAACCGGCAAAAAAACCACGAATATCAGTTGCATTGTGGCAAATCTTGTTGTAAAATTAAGATGTGTATGCAATAAGAATGCACCGCAAGATAAAAACGAGGGATTGGACCAAAAATGAAACATACGAAGGACGGCAAAAACCTGAATGCGCTGCTGCGTCGTGCCATGCTGGGCGTGCTGGATATTATGCTCTTTGCCCTGGCAAATTGCAGCATCTGCTACCTGACCATGAGCGGCCACATTATGGCCACAGACTACAAATACATGATCTTCAACTACCTGCACTTTGGGCTGACCAGCGTGCTGTTGGTGGGGATCAATTCTGCTTTCGGTCTGTACCGCAGTGTATGGTACTTTGCCGGATCGGACGAGATCGTGAAAAGCTTTTTAGGCGCCTTAATCAATGCCGTACAGTTGTTCTTATGTGACCGCCTACTATTTGCCAAGGTGCTGCACACCAAGGGTTACCTGCCTTATTATGCCTATATTCTCTTTTTTGTTCTGATGTTCGTTGCCACGCTGATCCCCCGGATCGGTTATCGTATTCTACGCCGATATGTGCATAATTTGGTCGGCCGCCGGGACGGCCAAAAGCGTATTATGATCGTGGGTGCCGGATTTATGGGCAACTTTATCATTGACGAACTGCGCAACGGTCACTACCGGGAGGGACGACCGGTAATCGCGCTGGACGATAACCCTGCCAAGTACAAAAAGCGCATTAACGGCGTGAAAATCGTGGGCATCTGCGACGACCTGCCCCGACTGACCGAAAAGTATAAAATTGACGAAATCATCTTTTGCATTCCCTCAGCAGCACCGGCGCGGCGGCGAGACCTGGTGAACTTAGCTATGGGCACCAAGGCCAATGTAAAAATCTCTCCCTCCGTGCAGGAGTTTTGGGAGAACGGCAACGGTGCCCAGCGGATCCGGAATGTGGAGATCTCCGACCTGCTGTCCCGCCCGGAGGTGACTCTGGACAAAAAAATCTGCCGCTACCTGATCGGCAAAACAATTATGGTTACCGGCGGCGGTGGCTCCATCGGGTCCGAGATCTGTATGCAGGTAGCCCGGTACAACCCGGACAAGATCGTGATCTTTGACATTTACGAGAACTGCGCCTTTGAACTGTTCAATGCGCTCAACGAGAAATATAACGGCGAGATAGATGTGTATGTGCGCATCGGTTCCGTGCGGGACACCAAGCGGCTGGACGAAGTGTTTGCCGAATTTCACCCGGATGTGGTGTTCCACGCTGCCGCCCACAAGCATGTGCCGCTGATGGAAACCTCGCCCTGCGAGGCGGTGAAGAACAATGTGTTCGGCACCTACAACGTGGCCGTTGCGGCAGACAAATTCAAAGTGCCCAAGATGGTCATTCTCTCCACCGACAAGGCGGTAAACCCCACCAATGTGATGGGTGCCACCAAACGACTGACGGAGATCATCATACAGTATATGAACACCGTAAGCCAAAATACCCGCTACGCCGCCGTGCGCTTTGGCAATGTGCTGGGGTCTCACGGCTCCGTGATCCCCATCTTCCAGCATCAGATCGCCCAGGGTGGCCCGGTGTGTGTGACCCATAAGGACATTACCCGCTACTTTATGACCATACCGGAGGCGGCACAACTGGTGTGCCAGGCCGGCGGTTTGGCTCTGGGCGGTGAGGTGTTCGTACTGGATATGGGCGAGCCGGTGAAAATTATGGATCTGGCCAAGAACCTGATCCGCCTGTCCGGCTTTACAGAAGGAGAAATACCCATTAAAATCACCGGCCTGCGCCCGGGAGAAAAGCTCTATGAGGAGCTGGCCATGGAAGAAGAAATGCAAAGCCGCCAGCGCACCGCCAACAAAAAGATTTTTGTCACCCAGCCTGTGGAGATTGATAAAGATCGCTTTGCCGCCATGCTGGAGGATCTGGCGAACATCACACCGGAGACTGTGCGCACGGTGCTGATGCGCTATGTGCCCAACTATCACCCGGCTCCCTCGGAGCAGGGCAATACACATAAAGGAAATTAAGGAGGAACCCTATGCTTTATCGTACGGATTTTGACGAGAACGGCCGCAAGACCCTGTGCCAAATGGACGGGGTCAACGCCGATATGCTTATGGACATCTTTGTGCAAAAGCTGGCGCCCGGCGACACCCTGACTCTGGAAGAAGCGGAAAAAGAGTGCGCTGTGCTGCTGCTATCCGGCCAGGTGACCTTTGCCGTAGGCAACAGCATAAACGAGACCTGCAAACGCAAAAATCCATTTGAAAAGAAGCCCTACGCCGTGCACTTTTGCCGGGGCACAAAAGCCACGGTTACTGCCATAGAAGGCAGCCAGGTTTTGGTGCAAATGACCGACAATGATCGCACCTGGGCGCCGGAATTCTACCACCCGGGCAACTGCCTGTACCAGGAGTTCGGCAAGGGTCAGTGGAACGGCACCGGGCACCGGATCGTCTCTACTATGTTTGATTTGGACAACGCCCCGCAGTCCAACTTGGTGATGGGCGAGGTGTTCAATCAGCCGGGGCGCTGGTCCTCTTATCCGCCCCACCACCACCCCCAGCCGGAGGTGTACTACTACCAGTTTGATCACCCGGAAGGCTTCGGCGCCGGGTTTGAGGGCGACACCCCTTATAAAACACAAAACGGTGACTGCCTGTGCATTCGGGGCGGCAACGCCCACCAGCAGGTCACCGCTCCCGGGTACGAAATGTATTATGTATGGCTGATCCGGCACTTAGACGGCGACCCGTGGGACAAAACCAGAATCTATGTGCCGGAATATGAGTGGCTTGCCAATGCGGACTGAAGAAAAGATCATTGAAAATTATACAGACATTCCTGCCCTGCTGAAGAACTGCGGCGCTCGGCGCCCCTTTCTCTGCTGCGGCAAGAGTTTTGAAAAGACGGACGCCTTTGCCTACCTGCAAGCGCACTGCCGCCTGACAGTATGGGACACGGTGCGCCCCAATCCCCGCTACGAGGATATGGTGGCGGCAGCCGAATTATGCCGCAAAGAAGGCTGCGACTTTATCATCGGCGCCGGCGGCGGTTCGCCCCTGGACAGCGCCAAAATGATTAAGCTGCTGATCACCAACCCGGGCGTGGTGGGCTACGATGCCGAACTGCGGGACAATGACATTCCTTTTTTAGCCATTCCCACCACCAGCGGCACCGGCAGTGAGGCCACTCGGTACTCTATCTTTTACGTAAACGAGGACGAGAAGCACTCTGTCAGCCACCCCGGCTTTCTGCCCGGCTATGTGCTGCTGGATCCCTGCTTTTTGCAAACGGTACCGGACTACCAACGCAAGTGCACCTGTCTGGACGCCCTGTGCCACGCCATAGAAAGCTATTGGAGTGTGCGCAGTACCCCGGAAAGCCGCACCTATGCCCAAAAGGCCATTCGCCTGTATTTTGAGCACCTGGACGGCTATTTGGCAAATACCCCGGCAGGCAATGCGGGTATGCTCCGCGCCTCCTACAACGCCGGGCGTGCCATTGATTTTACCTCCACCACGGCGGCCCACGCCATGTGCTACAACATCACCATGCACTGCCACACCAGCCACGGTCATTCCGTTGCCGCCGGACTGGCAGAGATTTGGGACTATATGCGCATCCACAATGACCGGGTGAACGATCCCCGTGGTCGGGACTATGTGCTGGATAGCTTTGACCGAATCGGTATTCTGATGGGCGGTCAAAACGGTGCAGACGGCGCCGCCATCTTCCGTTCCCTTCTGGAGAGAATGGAATTACAGTCGCCTACTGCCACGCCGGCGCAATGCGCCGCCTTTGCCAAAAAGGTAGACATCAACCGACTGGGCAACAACCCCACCAAGCTGACGGTGGAGGATGTGGAAGCCCTGTACCGCAAGATCCTGATGCATAAGTAAAAGATAAAAGCCGGGTAGCTGATGGAAATACACGCACTATAAAACCAAAGGACCGTACACTGTACGGTCCTTTTTATATTTACAAATTCTATTACAAATCAAATTTGGCGGCCTTTTCAAACCCAGTTTTCACATCCAGTAGGCAGTCGTAATTATACCAGGGAGCCTCCCGCTCGATCATTTGCAGCAATGCCGGGCAGATCTCGGCATCCAGAATCCACTTGGTAACTTCAAAATCCTCCCGAATATTCTTGGTGGGATAGCCGTTGAACATTAGGGAAAAATCCGTCAACAGCAAAAACACACCCTGCTGGTAGCGCATCAGATCATTAGTTGGAATACCGATCAGCTTGGCGCTGGGCGCGTTGCCCATTAAAGCCATATCTTGGCGCTCCCGCTCCATTTGCCGCAGCATTTGGCGCAGCCCGGCGGCGCCGCTTTGCATCAGGCTCTTAATGTAATCCTCCCGACGGCGGAACACATACACCTTGTAATCCTCCAGCCAGGCATTCGCCGTAGCTATGGACTCGGTATAATCCCCTTCGTCCCGAATTTTTACCGTATAAAGCGCCAACGGCGCCGGATAGACCTGCCGGTTCTTCAGCGCAAAAGACAGAGAAACATACAGACTCTTGGTAAAATCCACAAAGGGCGACACATCCAGATAATGCTGGGAAAAAGCAAACAGCCGATACAGATTTTGCCGCGGATGCGGATCCATCACCTTCTCATACAGGTGCATATAGCTGCCGTCCCGGCTGTAAAAGTCATACACAAAATCCGCCGTCACCTTGGCCACCGCATCCCCATTGTCAAACAGTGCCTGCCGGTTGCGAAAAATGGTGGGAATCAGCGGTCGGGCACGATCGTCCACCCGCTCGCCGCGGTAGAAAATCTTTTCTTTGTTCTCCAAGAACGGCACTTTCAGCTGCTGCTCAAATTCTTCCATTGTGTGCACCTCTCGGCGCACCAGAGAAAAATCCACATCCAAAGCGTCAATAACCTGCGCCTCCCACTCGGCAAACTTATCGTCTGCAAAGCGGGTGCGCAGGTCTTTTTCCGTTTGTTTCGCTTTTTTTATAAAGTGCATCATCAGTGGGTATTGTTGTTAATGGTCTTGTAGTCGATATATTGCTGACCGGCTTGCGGTGCCTTGCCTGTTTTGGCCTGAATCATCTCAGACACCGTCACAATTTGATAGCCCTTTTTCACCAGCGCCGGTACAATTTTCTCTACCGCATCTGCGGTGGTGGAGTAAATATCGTGCATCAGGATAATGCTGCCGTCATAGGCACCGTGCTCTGCCTGACTGATAATTTGTGCCGGATTTCTTGATTTCCAGTCCTCTGTATCTACCGACCAATAGGCAATGATCATGCCCTCTTTTTTGGCAGTGTTCTGCATAACGCCGCTCATATTGCCGCCGGGGCAGCGGAATGCCGTGGGCCGCTTGCCGCAGGCCTTATATACAGCATCTGAGCACTTGACCACATCCGCCTCCGTCACCGCCTTGCCGTAGTGATCGTGATTGTAGGTGTGGTTGCCCAGCTCACAGCCAAGCTCCAACTCTCGCTTCAAGTACTTCTTGGTGTTGTCATTGATTCGCGTACCCACCATAAAGAAGGTGGCGCGGGCACCGTACTTCTCCAACACATCTAAAATGCGGCCGGTGGAACCGTCAAAGGCCGGGCCGTCATCAAAGGTCAGGGCCACCATCGGCTTGTCCTTATCAATATTCGCAGGCAGTTTCACCGTCTCCGCGATCTGTATACTCTTAACCTCGCTCCAGGGACCGTACTTGGTGCTGCTGCCCACAACCATGCTGCCGCGCATACGCACATAGTAGGTGGCCTTCTCCGTCAGCTTCTCCAGCACTGCACTGTTTTGACCGGCCTTAAAGTCCATGGTCTGCGCACCATCCGCGCTGAAGTCCTTATCCTTTGCATACTGCAGCTGATAGCCCGCTGCTCCGGTATCCGTAGACCAGCGCAGGTTCATAGACCCCTCCGACAGGGAGGACGCCTCCACCTTAGGTGCACCGGGCAAAGTGTATGCCGTCATCTCCGGGCTGAAATCACCGGTATATTCCTTGTCTCTGTGAATCTTATATGCCCGCACCTTGTAGCGGTACACAGTGGCCGGCGTTAAATCCGTCAGCTGCACACGGGTATTCTTTTTGCCCTCCACAGTCTTGACTTTATCAAAGTCCTTTTTATCGCTTACGGATTGAAAAATCTGATACCCATCGGCGCCCTTGACTCGGTGCCAACGCAGGGTGCAGTCCGTCTGCCCACCCTCTTCGGTGACCTCCAGCTTTTCGACAGCTCCCACCGTCTTGGCCTGAACCACAGACACGGCGCCAAAGGTTGCGATTAAAATTGCTAAGACCAAAAACAGTGCCGTCACGCGCACTTTGTTTGCCATAATCGAGCAACCTCCTCTCTTAATCAAGTTGATTATATAGCACACGATACAAAAAGGCAACAGAAATTTGTAACTAAATTGTTCCTCTTTTTTTCCCTTTTCTTGTGCATTTTTACATTGATGTTTTTTGGCGTCGAAAACTATACAAAATTGCCGGTTCGTCGTCCATTATTTTTTCCTTATTGACCGGTGCTTCTGTTCGTGTTAATATTATAATTATAATATTATAACTTATGCAAGGAGAAAGACGAAACCATGGAACAGATGCAGATTTTGCTGGCAATCCTGGTGCTTCTGCCCTTTGTCAGCGCCCTGTTGCTGGCACTGTGCGGCAGCGACCGTATGCGCCGGCTGATCGTCTATGGCAGCGCCGGCGTGCTGATGATCAGCGCCGTGGCCTTTGCCGTGTGTTTCTTCTCGGGGGAGAATTTGCAGCTGCGCTTTTTACAGAGCGGCGGGATCATTGACCATACCATGCTGGCGCTGGAGGCCGGCTTTGCGGTGCTGATCACCGTCCTTAGCATCAAGTACCGGCGCTACTATGTGGCGGTGCTGTCCATTGTGCAAACCGTGCTGACCTTTGTATATGAACTGGGAGGCTATAAGCCTGCCGTACAGCCCTACAACCTGTTTACAGACCAACTGACCGTGATTATGGTGCTGATCATCGCCGTTGTAGGCACACTCATCACAGTATATGCAGTCGGCTATATGCGCGATTACCATAACCATCATAAGGAATATGCCGATCGGCGTCGCTTTTTCTTTGCCATGCTGTATGTATTCTTAGGTGCCATGTTTGGTCTGGTGCTGTCCAACAGTCTGTTATGGCTCTATTTTTTTTGGGAGATCACAAGCCTTGTGTCCTTCCTGCTGATCGGCTACACCCGCACCAAAGAGGCGGTGCAAAACAGCTTCCGTGCCCTGTGGATGAATCTGCTGGGCGGGCTTGGATTTGCAGCAGCCATCTTTTGGGCAGGCGTGCGCTTTGGAGTCACAGACCTGCAAAGCCTGATCCTGTGCGACGGCAAGCTGGTGGTGGCGCCGGTGATTTTGCTGGCCTTTGCTGCACTGACCAAGAGCGCACAATTGCCTTTCTCCCGCTGGCTGCTGGGAGCCATGGTGGCGCCCACGCCCTCCTCTGCACTGTTGCACAGCGCCACGATGGTAAAGGCCGGTGTATACCTGCTGATCCGCCTGGCGCCGGTGATGTACGGCACCTATGCCGGCTCTATGGTGAGCCTAGTCGGGGGCTTTACATTCCTGATCACTTCCATGCTGGCCATTACCGTCAGTGACGGCAAGGCTGTGCTGGCCTACTCTACCATCTCCAACCTGGGACTGATCGCCGCCTGTGCCGGTGTGGGCCGACAGGAGACGGTATGGGCCGCTGTTCTGTTGCTGATCTTCCACGCAGTATCCAAATCCCTGCTGTTTCAAACAGTGGGTGCCATTGAGAACGCCACCGGCAGCCGGGATATTGAGTCCATGCACGGACTGATTGCCCGGCACCCACGCCTGGCGCTGACCCTTTCCATCGGCATTGCCGGTATGTTTTTGGCGCCCTTTGGCATGCTGATCTCCAAGTGGGCGGCGCTAAAAGCCTTTGTGGACAGCGGCTCCATTATCCTGGTGCTGTTTATCTGCTTCGGCTCCGCCACCACTCTGTTTTACTGGACCAAATGGGTGGCCACCGTGCTTTCCTGGAACCGAAAGGACACCCGTCAAAAAAACACAACCTCCGGGGATCAGTGGACTTCTCTGCTCATTCACTCGGCACTAATGGTGCTGCTGTGCTTTGCATTCCCGGCAGTGTCTAAATTCGTGGTTACCCCGTACCTGGCCGGTGTGTACGGCCACGCCTCGGCGGTGCTGTCCAGCGACAATATTCTCATTATGATCATTATGCTGGTGCTGATCTTTGTGGTGCCTATGGTAACGATGATTCTGCTGCGCCGCTCTCACATTACCTTTGAAGACACGTACCTTGCCGGCGTGAATACCGGAAAGCAGACTTATTTCTATGACGCCATGGGCGAGCCCAAGCACTCCTGGATCACCAACTGGTACTTGACCGACCTGTTCGGTGAGACCAAGCTGTGGAGCCCCAGCGTGGTGCTCTCCACGGCAGCCATCTTGATTTATACCGTCATTGCGTTAGGAGGTGCGGTGCGATGAGCAATGCTGCTGTTGCCGCCATCAGTGTGGCGCTGTATATTCTGCTGGCACCGGGCGTGGGCGGTCTGCTGCAAGGTGTGGACCGCAAAGCCACCGCCCGTATGCAAGGGCGCCAAGGTCCGCCGCTGCTCCAGTCCTTCTACGATGTGGGCAAACTGCTGGGCAAAGAAACCAAGTATATGAACCACATTCAGATCGTCTGCCATGTAAGCTTCTTGATTTTCGTTATTTTTACCGGCGCGCTGTTTTTCGGCGGCGGGGATCTGCTGCTGATCTTTTTTGCCCTAACCACCGCCAACCTGTGTCTGATCCTGGCGGCCACCACCTGTAACAGCCCCTATGCGGCGATGGGTGCCAATCGGGAAATGCTGCAAACCATGGCCTATGAACCTATGGTGCTGCTCACCGCCGTTGGCTTTTACCTGGCCACCGGCAGCTTTAAGGTCAGCGACATTGTGCGGTCAAGCGGCCTGCCGCCGATTGTGTACCTGCCCGGTGTATTTTGCGGCTTTTTGTTCATTCTCACCATCAAGCTGCGCAAACACCCCTTTGACCTGTCCACCAGCCACCACGCCCATCAAGAGATGGTCAAGGGGCTGACCACCGAATTTAATGGCGTAACCCTCCTGATTGTGGAGGTGAGCCACTGGTATGAGAATGTATTTTTAATGGGCATTATCGCCCTGTTTTTCATCAACGGCAAGCCCTGGAGCTATGCGCTGGCAGCGGTGGCCGTGGTGCTGTCTTACTTTTTGGAGATCCTCATTGACAACACCAACGCCCGCCTCAAGTGGCAGCGTATGTTCAAAACCACTTGGGCGGTGACCATGATCATCGGGGTCATCAACATCTTTGTTTTACAAGTGCTAAAGGGGGTATAAGTATGCCGAATGTAACCAAATCGCCGTGGATTATGCACTACGACGGCACCTCCTGCAACGGCTGCGACATTGAGGTGCTGGCCTGTTTGACCCCCCTCTATGATGTAGAGCGGTTCGGGGTCATCAACACCGGCAACCCCAAGCACGCGGATATTTTGCTGATCACCGGCTCCGTCAACCACCAAAACGCGCCGGTCGTGCGCCAGATCTACGAGCAGATGAACGAGCCAAAGGTGGTGTGCGCCATTGGGGTGTGCGCCTGCAACGGTGGCGTGTTCAAGGACTGCTACAATGTGCTGGGCGGGGTGGACAAAGTGATCCCCGTAGATATTTATGTGCCCGGGTGTGCCGCGCGGCCGGAGAGTATTATTGACGGCGTGGTGCAATCCCTGGCACTGCTGCAAGAAAAAAGCGAACACCGAAAGGAGGCCGCAGAATGAACCCAAGCTACACCATTGAAGATGTGGACATCAAGACCCTGTATCGGATGATGCTGGAGCACCTGCGCGCCGGCTTTCGGCTGGTACAGATCGGCGCCACCGGAAGAGAAGATGGCACGGAGCTGATCTATTCCGTTGCCAAGGACTACCAAATGGACAACTTTCGGGTATTTGTGGAGTCAGGTGAGATCATCAACTCCATCTCGGATATTTTTCCCTCCGCGGCGCTGTTTGAGAATGAGATCGCCGAGCTGTTCGGGGTGAATATTGACTGTATCAACCTGGACTTCCACGGCAAATTTTACCGAATAGACAAAGAAACGCCCTTTTGCAAGGCCCCTATGGGTGAGAACGTAACCATCGTGAAAAAAACGGAGGGAGGTGCAGAGAATGGCTAATCGCACCATCGTGCCCTTTGGCCCGCAGCACCCGGTGCTGCCGGAGCCTATACATCTGGATTTAGTTCTGGAGGATGAAAAGGTAGTTGAGGCCATCCCCTCCATCGGCTTTGTCCATCGGGGACTGGAAGAACTGGCCGGTCGTCGGGACTTTCATGACTATCAATATGTGGTAGAGCGCATTTGCGGCATTTGCTCCTTTAAGCACGGCATGGCCTATTGCGAGACCCTGGAGCAGATCTTTGGCGCAGAAGTGCCGCCCAGAGCCAAATATCTGCGCACCATTTGGGGCGAGATGAGCCGAATCCATTCCCATCTGCTGTGGCTGGGTCTCTTGGCCGACGCCTTTGGCTTTGACGCCCTGTTTATGCAGTGCTGGCGTATGCGGGAAAAAGTGCTGGATATGTTTGAGGCCTCCACCGGCGGGCGAGTGATCTTTAGCGTCAACACCATCGGCGGCGTGCTGAAAGATATGGACAGCGATATGCTCAAAAGCTTTGTTGCCATCTTTGACGATATGGAAAAAGAACTGCACAGCCTTGCCCATGTTTTTTTGAACGATTACAGTGTGCAAAGCCGCCTGCGGGGCGTTGGCGTGCTCACCAAGGAGCAGGCGCTGCTGTACGGCGCCGTAGGGCCCATGGCCCGTGCCTCCGGTATAGAGATCGACACCCGCAAGCTGGGGTATGAAGCCTACGGCGATGCGGAATTTGACATCATCACCAGCACCGACTGCGACGGCTACGCCCGCTGCCGGGTACGCATTGGCGAGCTTTTCCAGTCCATTAGCATTATCCGCCAGCTGGCAGCCAAGGTGCCCGACTCCCAACTGACCGTGCCCATCAAGGGGATGCCCAAGGGCGAGGCCATTGTGCGGGTGGAGCAGCCGCGGGGCGAGGCTTTCTATTATACGAAAGCCAACGGCACCAAGTTTTTGGAGCGCTTTCGTGTGCGCACCCCTACCTTTACCAATTTATATGCACTCCTGCACATTTTGCCCGGCAGCGAGCTGGCAGATGTGCCGTTGCAGATTCTAACCATTGACCCGTGCATTAGCTGCACGGAGCGGTAAGGAGGTTCTTATGGCATTTATGGATTTTACCCGCACGGCGCTAAAGAACCTGTTTTCCAAGCCTGCCACCCGGCAGTACCCGCAGGTGCCCCGGGAATACCCGGCACGCAGCCGCGGCCATGTGGAAATTGATATGGACGCCTGCATTCTCTGTGGGCTGTGCAGCCGCAAATGCCCTTCCGGCGCCATTACCGTTGACCGGGCTGCCGGTACTTGGAGCATTGACCGTATGGGCTGCGTGCAGTGCGCAGACTGTACCACCGGCTGCCCCAAGCACTGCCTGCAAATGCAGCCGGGCTACACCCCGCCGGGGCCGAAAAAGCTGGTGGATGTGTACCAAAAGCCCCAGCCGAAGCAGAAAGAAGAAGCGGCACCCCAAGGCGGCAAGATCGTCAACGATATGGAGAAGTGCATTCTCTGCGGCCTGTGTGCCCGCAAGTGCCCCCAGGAGGCTATCACCGTGGACCGGAAAGAAAGTCGCACCTGGGTCATTGACCGCAGCGCCTGCGTGCAGTGCGGCGCATGTATTGATGCGTGTCTCAAGTTTCACGCCCTGTCCTTTGCCCCGGACGACGGCGCTGCCGGCACGGAAACCTATACCAAACCCGTATGATCACGAAAGAATATATCTTTAGCGGCATTGTGCAGGGTATGGGCTTTCGCCCCACCGCCCTGCGACTGGCTACGGAACTGGGAATCACCGGCACGGTGTGCAACACCGGCGGCCGGGTGACCCTCACCGCCACCGGAGAGGGCGCGGCGCTCACTGCCTTCGAAAAGCGGCTGTGCCGCGCCTTTTCCATCTACCAATATGAAGTGAATGAACTGCCGTTCCAGCCATTTCATGGCTTTACCATCACCCACAGCCGTGGTGCCCGGGGTCTGCCTTTTCTGCCCCCGGACCTGGCCACCTGTCCGGACTGCCAACGAGAGTTGCTGGATCCCAAGAACCGGCGCTATCGGCACCCATTCATCACCTGTATTCACTGCGGGCCGCGGTACACGGTTATGGAGGCCCTGCCTTATGACCGGGAACGCACGGTGATGGGGCGCTTTCCTCTTTGCCCGGACTGCCGGGCGGAGTACACCACCCCCGCAGACCGGCGCTGCCACGCCCAAACCATTGCCTGCCCCCACTGTGGACCGCAGCTAACCATGGACATTGAGACAGCCGCCCAACTGCTGCGGCAGGGAGAAGTGGTAGCCGTCAAAGGCATTGGCGGCTATCACCTGTGCGCCAGCGCTGCAAATCCGCCAGCCGTGGCAAAAATACGGCAAATCAAGCACCGGGGGCAAAAGCCCTTTGCGGTGCTGTTTCGCAATATAGAAGAAGTGCGGCAGTATTGCCGGGTGAGCCAGGCAGAGGAGAAACTGCTGCTGTCTGCTGCCCGACCCATTGTGCTGCTGCATAGCAAGCGACCGCTGCCGACAGAGATCACCTGCGGCAGTGACCGGGTGGGGGCGTTCCTGCCCTGCAATCCGCTGCAAATTCTGCTGCTGGAGGCGATCTCGCCCCTGGTGGCCACCAGTGCCAACATCAGCGGCGCGCCTATGTGCACAGACGATACAGCCGTGCAGCAGTTCGGCGTGCCGGTGCTGGGTCACGATCGTCCAATCCTGACCCCTATTGACGACTCTGTGCTGCAAGTGACAGAGGGCAATCTTGCCTTTATGCGCCGGGCGCGGGGCTATGTGCCTTTGGCCGTTGAACTGCCCTTTGCCGCCAAACAGACCACCCTGTGCCTGGGCGGTGATCTAAAAGCCACCTTCGGCTACCACGCCGGGCGCTATGTGTTTCTGTCCCAACCCTTTGGCGACCTGGAGCACCCGGACTGCCTGGCTGCCTATCAAGAAAATATAGAGCGCTTCGCCGCCCTGCACGGCTTTACGGCAGAAAAAGTGGTAGCAGACCTGCACCCGGGCTATACCGCCCGCCGGTTTTGTACGCCGGATATGCAGGTGCAGCACCATATTGCCCACGCTGCCGCCGTATTGGCAGAGCACCAACTGACCGAACCGGCTTTGTGCTTTGCCCTGGACGGCACCGGCTACGGCACCGACGGCCAAATTTGGGGCAGCGAGGTATTTGACTTTGACGGTGGGCGCTTTACCCACTTGGGGCATCTGCCGCCCTTTACCTGTCCCCCCGGAGACAGCGTGGCAACGGACGCCCGACTGTGCCTTAACTGCTATCTAGGCACCCAACCGCTGGTGAACCGAGCGAAAGGCGCCGGCGTACCCCTGCTGCAAAACAGCAGCGCAGGGCGCCTGTTTGACGCTGCGGCTGCCGCCCTGGGGCTGTGCGATACCAACACCTATGAGGGGCAATGCGCCGCCGCGGTAGAGCAAGCGGCTCGCCGGGCAAGTGGCGCTTATCCTTTTGACCCGGCCTGCACCCCGCGGGAGCTGCTGGAGGAAATGCAGTGCCAAAGGGCAGATGTGCCCGCCCTGGCACTGGGGCTGCACCACTGGCTGGCTCGGTGGATCCTGAACCAAGCCCAAGCCTACCGACGCAGCACTGTGGTGCTTTCCGGCGGCTGCTTTACCAACCAAATTTTGACCCGCTGCACGGCAGATCTGCTGCGGCGCAACGGCTACACCGTTTATACCGCCTGCAAGGTGCCCCCCGGTGACGGAGCATTGGCACTGGGACAGGCATATATATCGGCACTGGAGGAATGACTATGTGCGTTGCCGCTCCCGGCAAAATTTTATCCATCAACGGCACCACCGCCACGGTAGCATACAGCGGCAACCGGGTGCCTGCCAACCTGGGCGTTGTCAAAGCCCAAGTGGGCGACTGGGTGCTGGTGCACGCCGGGCTGGTCATCCAGGTGCTCAGCGAAAGCCAGGCCCAGGAGATAAGCAACCTGTTGGCAGAACTGGAGACCCTGCTATGAACCTGCCGAACATTCGCCGGGCGCTGGCCGACTACCACGGTCCGCCCCTGACTTTTATGGAAATTTGCGGCACCCATACCGCCGCCATCAGCGAGAACGGCATACCCGCCATTTTATCGCCCCGTATTCACCTGATCAGCGGTCCGGGCTGCCCGGTGTGCGTCAGCGTATCAGCCTATATTGACCGGCTGTGCGACTTGGCCATGGAACCGCGTATGTGTGTGTGCACCTTTGGCGATCTGCTGCGGGTGCCAGGCAGTACCCGGGCGTTGGAGCAGTGTGTGGCCGTCGGCGGGCGGGTGCAAATGGTCTATTCTCCGCTGGAAGTGCTGTCTCTTGCCAAGGCGGAACCGGGCACCCGGTTTGTGTTTGCCGCCGTGGGATTTGAGACCACCGCCCCGGTGTATGCGGTGCTGGCAGACACCATTATGAAAGAACAGATTCCCAATGTGCAGCTGCTGACGGCGCTAAAGACCATGCCCCCGGCAGTGCGTGCCCTATGCAAAGGCGAAACGAAGATTGACGGTTTCCTGGCTCCCGGCCATGTGGCGGTAATCACCGGCGAAGGCCCCTGGCATCAACTGGCTGCGGCACAAGGTCTGCCCTTTGTGCTCAGCGGCTTTACCGGGGAGGAACTACTATGCAGCCTGTACGCGCTGGTTCGCTTAGCCGGGCAAGGTGTGTGCAAAAACCTCTACCCTGCCGCCGTTCGACCGGAGGGCAACCCTGCGGCCCGAGCGCTGGTGGACCGATACTTTGAGCCTACGGACGCCGCCTGGCGGGGACTGGGCATTTTGCCCGGCTCCGGACTGGTGCTGCGCCCGCAGTACCAACATTTAGACGCCGGCAGTGCCCAACTGACCACAGACGCGGCGGCCCACAGCGGCTGTCGGTGTGCGCAAGTGATCACCGGTGCAATCCCCCCAACGGCCTGTCCCCTGTTTGGAACGGTCTGTACCCCCGGCACCCCGCGGGGCGCCTGTATGGTGTCCGGTGAGGGCAGCTGCCACAACGCATATCTTAATCACAGGATGTAACCCATTATGAACATTGCTATTTTTGACTCCGGTATCGGCGGCCTGTCCGTTCTCTACCAGGCAAGGCGTATGCTGCCGGAGGCCCATTTTTTGTACTATGCCGATGAGGATCATGTGCCTTATGGCGAAAAAACCAGAGAACAAATTTTAACTTACACAGACGAAGCGGTGCGCTTTCTCTTGGACCGGGGAGCAGACGCCATTGTGCTGGCGTGCAACACTGCCACCAGCGCGGCGGCAGCCACCCTGCGGGATCGCTATCCCCTGCCCATCATCGGCATGGAGCCGGCGGTCAAGCTGGCACTGAATCAAGACGATACCCACCGGGTGCTGGTAGCAGCCACGCCCATCACCATTCGGGGCAACAAGCTGAAATGCTTGGTAGAGCACTATGACGGCCACCACTTGGTGGATCTGCTGCCTCTGCCCGGACTGGTGCGCTTTGCAGAAAAAGGCATTTACTCCGGCGCCCAGGTACACGCTTATTTAAGCGAGCAACTGGCCGAATTTAACTTGGAAGATTACGCCGCCTTTGTGCTGGGATGCACCCATTTTAATCTGTTTAAGCAGGAACTGCGCACCTTGCTGCCGCCCCAAATGCACTTTGTAGACGGCAACGCCGGCACCGTGCGCCAGCTGATCCGCAGAACGGTTGACCTGCCTGCCACCCACGCGAGCACCCCGGGAGTCACCTACTTTGCCTCCGGGCGACCGATCACCGACCCGGCACAACTGCAATTTATTCAAAATGTGCTGGCGCATTTAGAGAAGATGTATCCCATAGAATAAAAGGAGCCGTTATGGAAATTACCCTTGCCCACGGCAGTGGCGGCGCGGCCACCGGAGAACTGATTCGCACCGTGTTTGCCAAGGCTTTTGACAATCCCATTCTGCGCCAAATGGACGACAGCGCCGTGGTGCCCGGCAGCGGGCAGCTGGCTGTTACCACAGACAGCTTTGTGGTGCAGCCCTTGTTTTTCCCCGGCGGCGACATTGGCCGCCTGGCGGTGTGCGGCACCGTCAATGACCTGCTGATGCGTGGCGCCACACCCAAGTACCTGACCGCCGGTTTCATTTTGGAGACCGGGTGCACCACTGAGGACCTGAGCCGCATTGCCCGGTCTATGGCAGCCACCGCCGACGAAGCCGGTGTGACCATCGTTGCCGGCGACACCAAGGTGGTAGAGGGCAGCGGCAATATTTATATCAACACGGCCGGCGTGGGCTTTTTGCCCACTGACACACACATTGCCGCCACTGCGTTACAACCGGGAGACGCTCTGCTGGTCAGCGGCGCCATGGGCGACCACCATGCAGCCATTCTCTCTGCCCGCATGGGTATGGACAATACCGTTCGATCCGACTGCGCCCCCCTGGGCAATATGGTTGCCGCCCTGCTGCAAGGGGGCGTTGATGTGCACACCTTGCGGGACATTACCCGGGGCGGCCTGGGCACCGTGCTGTGCGAACTGGCAGAGGCGGCAAACTGTGGCATAGAGATCGACGAAGCGGCTATCCCGGTGCACGAGGATGTGCGTGCCTTTGCCCATATCTTAGGACTGGAGCTACTGCACATGGGCAACGAGGGCAAGCTGCTGGCTGCCGTACCTGCCCACCAGGCGGATCAAGCGCTGGAGCTGCTGCGTGCCAGTCGCTACGGTGCAGAGGCCGCCGTCATCGGCACCGTAACGAACAGGGAGGGCGTGGTGGCACTTACTCCCATTGGCGGCAAGCGCCGTGTCAACGTGCTGTACGGCGAAGGTTTGCCCAGAATTTGCTGATTTTGATTTTTTAAAGGAGCTTTTTATGATCTTGTACTACACCGGCACCGGCAACAGCCGCTATGCAGCAAAACTGCTGGGGCACCGGCTGAACGACACAGTTCGGGACTGCACCCCCTTTATTCAAGGCGGCACCACACCCCGGTTCCATTCCGTAACTCCATGGGTATTTGTTTGCCCCACCTATGCCTGGCAGATCCCCCATATTTTTGCGGATTTTCTGACCCGATGCCATTTTTCCGGCAGCAGGCAGGCATACTTTGTGATGACCTGCGGCGGTGAAATACACAACGCCCCGGAGACAAACCGGAAGCTCTGCACCCGACTGGGGCTGGAATATATGGGCACAGCAGAGATCGTTATGCCGGAAAATTACATTGCCCTGTTTTCCACCCCAAACTCGGCGGAAGAAGTAAACCACATTCTTGCCGCTGCGGTGCCTGCGCTGGAACAGACCGCTGCTGCCATAGAAAGCGGCGGTCCGGTAACGGAACCGAAACCCACGGTGTTTGGCAAGTTTATGACCTATATCGTCAACCCGATTTTTTACACCACCTGCGTCCATGACCGGGCATTTACGGTGGACGACAGCTGCATCGGCTGCGGCAAGTGTGCCACCCTGTGCCCCATGAACAACATTGAACTGCAAGGCGGCAAGCCTCGGTGGAACGGCCACTGCACCCACTGTATGGCCTGCATCAGCTATTGCCCCAAGGCAGCCATCGCCTATGGCAAAAAGAGCCGCACCCGCCGGATCTACACCTGCCCGCCCTATCGGCCGGCAGACCGATAATCACAATTTCCAAATCAACCACCGCAAAACAACAGAAGGAAGAATGCTCTTCTTAAGTTGCTTGCTATGTCTCTCTGTTTTTTCTTTATCCCCTGTCGTTCATGCAGAATATGGCAGAATATGAAAAGACAAATGGCTGATATAAAATGTTCATGGTAAGAAACAAATCATTTACAGCAAATAAAAAATCGCCACCCGGGAAGGTGGCGATTTCTCATTTGCAAAGCGCTTTACACATATTAGGCGTTTCAATCAATCATAATACTTGTCCAGTTCCGCATCGCAGGCAGGGTACTTTTTGATTTGCGGATGATCGTAGACCTTGCCGCGAGCCACCACCATATATGGCTGCTCCAGGGCACGGAAGTCTGCCAGCGGGTCGCTGTTTGCGATGAGCAAGTCGGCGCACTTGCCCACCTCTACGCTGCCGATCACATCCCCAAGCCCCAGAATACGAGCGTTATTTAATGTGGCGGTATAGAGCGCAAACTCCGGTGTAACGCCCACTTCCTTTTGGAAATAATGCAGCTCACGCCACATATTGTAATGGGTGGTGTACGGACAACCGGTATCTGTGCCCATACCTACCGGCACGCCGTCTGCCAACGCAGCCTTTGCGCCCAGCACCATATTGTTATACACCAAATCAGAGTTATACTGCACCGCCTCGGTAATGCCCAAAGTCTCTCTTTGGAACTTGGCCATGGGCAGCGCCGGAGACAGGGTGCACACCAACACCGCGCCGCTTTTATGGAAGGCAGCCAACTCCGTCTCTGACAAAGTAGAGCCGTGCTCAATGGAGTCCACACCGTTGAGCACTGCTGTGCGTACCCCCTCCGGGCTTTGCACATGAGCAGCCACCTTCAGACCATAGCTGTGGGCACGGTCGCAGCAAGCCTTGATCATATCCGCCTGCATCATCAGCCGACCCGGCTCGCCTTTCACCTTGGCGTCCATCACGCCGCCGGTAATCATCAACTTAATCAGATCCACATTTTGACCATGAAGCTGGTCCACCATGCGCACTGCGTCCTCCACCGTCTCTGCCGGGTGGGTCACGGAGCCTACCATATGGCCGTGGGGCACACCGATGGCATAGTTGGCTGCTAAGATCCGCGGACCGTCCAGCTTGCCGGCATGGATCCGATCCCGCAGCCGGGTGTCCAAATTATCCAGACCGCCCACCGCGCGCACCGTGGTCACACCGGACAGCAGGCCCTGCATGGCATAGGCGTGGCACATGCGCAGCACCAGCGCCCGGGACAAACCGGAGGACAAGGCAATTTTGGTTAATCGATTGGTGTTCATGGGCTTGTTTTGGGGCTTGCCCCCCGCAGGCAAGTGCACATGCAGATTGATCAGACCGGGCATCAAATACTTGCCGGTCAGATCCACCACCCGGTCCCCCTTATTGGGTGTGATCTTGCCGATCTGTGCAATTCTGTCATTTTCTATTGCCACATCCGTACCGGGGCGGGGCGACATCTGCTCCGTACCGTCCAGCAGCGTACAATTTTGAAATATCGTTCGCATAAGGCTCCCCCTCATTGTTTTGATACTCTCATTATACCGAACCGACAACCAAAAGGCAACCGACCCTTTGTGGCTCTTTTGTCGCATAAAAAGCAATCTGCCGCTTTTGTCGCGTAAAGGAAAGCGCCGCGTGCTGCATAAAAGCAAAAGCACCTGTGTACCCAGAGATACACAGGTGCAGTTTTTATCCTGTTATTGCGCCGCTTTGGCGGTCATGGCCTGTTGATAAAAAGCAAGCGCTTTATCAATGGCTGCCGTGCCTGCCGGTTCAAAGGGCTGTAACACGCTGAACACATGGGGCAGCGACTGGTCATACTCCGCCTTGGCGTAGTCCTTGATCTCTGCCTGCACCCCATGGGCTTGCAGCACTTCGTACAATCGATGGGTCTGTTTGTTAGCCAGGGTGTCGCCGCTGCTGGTGATCAAATACGTAGGCGGCAGCGCCTGGGCATAGTCAATGATTTGGTCAAAATCCATGTAAGGATAAGTGGCTTTGTCTTTGTAATCCGTGCCCCACATGGGCTTGGTGTACAGGCTAAACAGCCCGCCGTCCCGCATAAAGGCCACCGGCGAGGTAAGCAGCAGCGCCGTCAGCTCCATTTGCGGATCCACTGTGTCAAAGGTTTTGCGCAGCTGGGCACTTTGCATCAGCACCGCGCTGTATGCCGCCAGCTGCCCGCCGGCAGAGTCGCCGGTAAGCATAATATTCCGCATATCGCAGGGATATTGGCTGCCGTGGTCACGAATCCAGCGCAGCGCCCGGGCCACATCCTGCAACTGCTGGTTCACCGTCACATCCGGCACCAGTCGGTAGTTGATATTAAAAACCACATATCCCCGATCCGCCAAAGCGGCGCAGTAGTGGTGGTTCAGTCCCTTTTCCGCATACATCCAGCCGCCGCCGTGAATGTCAATGATCACCGGCAGCTTAGCGCCGGGCTGTGTATCCGCCGGATACAGCACATCTAATGTGTGATACAGATTGCCGTCCTCTATATAGGCCAGGTCGTTCACTTCCGTCACCGTAGGCGGATCCTGGGCCGCGTGCTTGGCTTTATCGCCCCCATCGCAGTAGCGCCACACCATCTGCATAATCTTCACCACCGGGTTGCGCAGCAGCCCCTTGCCGCTGCCGTCGGCGTACTCCACGGTGTCTGAGGAGACCATACCGCCAATGTAAATCACATCGTCCGCCGTGTCCTTGCGGGGCAAAGTGCTCAGTTCAATAAACGCAATAGCCACCACAATCACCGCCAGCAAAACGCCGATCACCACAGCCCATACCTTCTTTCTGCTCTTTTTCCCCTTCGCCGCACCGGTCTGCGCCTGCACAGCCTTTTCTTTTGTTTCCATACCCATTCCCCCTAAAATGTCTATCCGCATTATACCCCATCCTGCCAATCCTGTCAATTTGTAGCAGCGCTGCCAAAAGTATCTATTTATACTGCCATATTTTTCATTTCTACCCTGTACAACAAAAAGAGCAGACATAAGGCTCCCTGCTGGTAAGACAGTAAAATCAAAATTCTTGGAACAGGCATGATCTCGGTCATGCCTGTTCCGCTTTTAGCAGCTCATCCACAGGAATATAGCCCACAAGGTCGTACTCGATATGTACCTTCTGCCTGCGCTTGCCGCTGGACTTGTCAGGTGCATCTACACAGACCGCCTTGACAAGCTCTCTGAGAGCATAGGGGGTCAGTTCCGTGAGGGTGCTGTTCCTCTTTCCCCGCTGAACAAACTGCTCTATATTCTCTGCCTGTTGTTCCTGTTCATGGATTTGCTGTTGCAGACCCTTGACCTCGGCTTTGAGGTTTTTCTGTTCCTCGGTATAGTTCTTGCTCATCATGGCGAAGCGTTCATCATCCAGCTTTTTGGCAACATTGTCCTCATAAATGCGGACGAACAGACGGTCAAGCTCTCTGATTCGCTTCTCAGCCTGTGCCAGCCGCTTTTGATACAGTCGCAGCGATTCTTCGCTCTGTATACGGAGCTTTTGCTCCATTTCAGAACGGAAATACGCCTCATAGCGAGTGACTACCGATACGACCTCCTGAATGTGCTTCCAGACGATCTGTTCCAGCACAACGGCACGGATATAATGTCCGCTGCACTTGTCCTTATTGACACGATGGGTGGAGCAGATGAAGAAGTCCTGCCGCTTTTCAAAATAGCTGGTGGTGGAGTAGTAGAGCTTCTGCTTGCAGTCATTGCAGAACACCAGACCGGAGAACATATTGCTCTTGCCCGTTGCCGTTCTGCGATGCCGCTGCTGCCTGATCTCCTGCACCTTATCAAAGACTTCCAGAGAGATAATTGCCGGGTGGGTGTTATAGAAAATCTTGCGATTCTCCATCGGGTTTTCCCGCTGCTTTTTGTCCCAGATGGAGTTGGTGTAGGTCTTGAAATTGACCGTGCAGCCCGTGTACTCCATGTATTCGAGGATGTAAGCAACGGTGCTTTCGTGCCAGCGATATT